>Ga0207429_10001_pt1 | contig 265269 bp, 264 predicted proteins | sample YelNats1bottle13_FD_187545 | JGI IMG/M metagenome (GOLD analysis project Ga0207429, IMG submission 187545) | Hot spring thermophilic microbial communities from Obsidian Pool, Yellowstone National Park, USA - site 1 bottle 13 (SPAdes) (version 2) | ecosystem: Environmental > Aquatic > Thermal... | reverse complement strand
TGGCGAGTCTGCAAAGAAGCAGATAGTCAGTAGTGGGTGTGTGAACCACCCTGTGAGAATAAGGGTAGCTTAGCTGCTACCAAACTTCTCACGAAGCCTCCACCTCTTTAGGTGGATGGTAGTTCACTCCTGTAGATGTAGTTAAGATGTAAAAAAGTCATTTGGGAATTTCTCTCAATCTCCAAAGGTTTTGATTTATCTGGCGCGCCCAGGAGGACTCGAACCCCCAACCCTCAGATCCGTAGTCTGATGCTCTATCCAATTGAGCTATGGGCGCGCATGCCATACATTTTTCAATTGTTGAATAAAAAATAAAGCCCTTTTTATAGGGCCTTATTTGCTTTTTTAATTGGTGCCGAGAGCGAGACTCGAACTCGCACGGGCATAACGCCCACTACCCCCTCAAAGTAGCGTGTCTGCCAATTCCACCATCTCGGCACCTCATTGACTTTGCATTATATATTATAAAGAGCTCTTTTGAATTTGTCAATACATTTTTCAAATTTGCGCTCGAATAGGTGTAAAGATATTTACCACAGCGAAAAAATGTGCGAAAATAGTGAGGAGAAACTCATAAAAAGAATTGAGGCTGCCTCCCTCCTGACATGAATATAATTAAAAAGTGTAATCTTCCATTCAAAAGAAAAATCAAAAAACTACCAGGATGGGAGGGCAGCCTACTATGAATATTATATCATATCACGAAATAAGAAAAATATCTCCCGAAAAAGCAAGAGAATTAGTCCGAAAAGTCTTTGAAGCAAATAACAAAAACGTATCAAAAACTGCTAAAATATTAGGTGTATCAAGGCATACTGTAAGAAGAGCAATATATGGTCCCCTTGAGGACAAATCAAGAAAACCTAAAACTTGCCCCAGAAAACTTTCTTCTGAACTTGAAAATCTCATAATCAAAGAATCTAAAAGAACTGGCTTTAGAATACAGACGTTTATCTCTTTACCTGCTCAGAAAATATGGTATTAAAATAAGCGAAAATACAATAAAGTCTATTCTCAAAAAAAACGCCATACCAAGAAAAACAAGAAAGACAAAAAAGGGTGAAATAAGTTTGTATGATTATGAAGCCCTCATTCCTTTTTCTGAGTTTCAACTTGATACAAAACACCTTTTAGACAAAGACAGCCTCCCAAAAGAAGTATACGAACATATGAAAAAATACAATTTACCTTGCTATGAGTGGAACATGATAGATATTGCAACAAGAGCAAGATTTACAGCCTACTTCCTATGAGCTTTCATTTGCTTTTGGATTTATGTTTATATCCTTGGTTGCTTTATGGTTAAGAACACATAATGTAAGAAACCCAATAAAAATCCGATTGGACAATGGAGAAGAATTTTGCGGAGGAAGTGAAAGAAAGCTAAAGGAGTGGAATGAGATGTTTTCTATTTTGGGTGTAGAACTAAATCCTATCCCACCAAAAGCAAAACACTTGATGGGAGTAATTGAAAATTCACCAAAGAAGCAGATGACGAATATTTTTTAATGATTCATGCTGAGAGATGTAAAAACAAAGATGACTTTATTCAACGAGCTCAGAGATGGCAAGATACGTGGAACTTTTTTAGACCTCATAGTGGTAAGGGAATGAATGGGAGGACACCATTTGAAAAATTCATAGATTCAAAAATTCTGGTCTCCTCCCATATATTTCAATTTTCTACTTTACTTCTTTAAAACTTATTAAAGAAAGTGGCTTTTCATTCCTTGTTCTGCAATAAATTAGGTGGTAAATATGTCTTCACCACGTGCCATTTTTTATTATACCAGCTGTTTTTAAAAAAAGCTCAAAATTATTTTTAGCTTCCACAACAACCTTTTGAGCCTGAGCATGTACTACAACTGCTACTTTTTGCACCACTTCCTGCAGATGTTCCAATGTTTATTTTTGAGTAATCTCTTGTGACGTCACTTGAAGCACATTTTGGACAGACGACTTTAAGGCCATTTGAGATTTCTGAAATTGACGCTTTTATTTCAAAAACTTCTTGACAGCTGTTGCAAATAAATGTATAAAACATCTTTTTGGTCACCTTCACCTAAAATTTTTATTGCCTAATATAGTATAGTGCAAAAGGACTTTAAAATCAATAGGGCTAAAAACTGGATGCCTCCTAATTTTCCTGCAGAATAGATGGCGGTGTGTACACTCTTGTTGAAAGTTCTTTGTCCAAAAACAGAAGCCCGCTTGGGTCTTCTTTTATGAATTTCAGCTTTCTTAAAATTTTGTCCATTGTTTCTTCTTCCTCAGCTTGTTCATTTATAAACCATTGCAAAAAATTGTGTGTAGTAAGGTCTTTTTCCTCTAAAGCTGCCTTTGCAATCTCATGGATGGATGAGGTTATAAACTGTTCATGTGAAAGTGCAAGTTCAAAAACTTCTGTAGGCGAAGAATAATCTATTTTTGGCTGTTTTAACTCTTTTAAAATTACTCTTCCACCTATTTTGTTTATATAGTCAAATATCAATCTTGCATGGTCAAGCTCTTCTTTTGTTTGGACCATAAAAAAGTGAGCAAAACCATCTAAATTTTGTGAAGCAAAATATGCTTCCATTGCTGTATAAAAGTATGCCGAGAATAGTTCTCTGTTTAACTGTTCATTTAACATTTCAAGGATTTTTTCACTTTTCATTTGGACTGCACCTCTCATTTATAAATTTTGATTTTCAATCATATTAATACCCTTTCAAATATAAAAAATAACACTATATTTTTTACTAAGTTGTGGTATAATTAATTATGAAAAGATGGCATCGACAAGATTGTCGAGCCATACTTTTAAGATTCTTAATATTTAAAAATTTAAAACTGAAAATATTAAAACGCTGCCCTGATTTTTGAAGAACAGGGACTGCATATGAGCTTGGAAAACAGAATTTTTTCAAGCAAAGAAAAGGCAGACTCTGTTCTGCCTTTTTTAGTTTTTATATGGAGGTATATTGAAGTGAAAATAGGCTTTTATGGGGCATCTAAAGCCGGAATTTCTCTTGCGCTTTATTTTAAAGAGCATGGGCTTGAGATTACAGGGTTTTATAACAGAACATATGAAAAAGCCATAAAAGCTTCTTCCATGACAAAAACGCATGCATTTAAGAGTCCTGAAAAACTCGTAGAGGCTTCTGATGTGCTTTTTATAGCCATTTCTGATACATTTATAGAAGAAGTTTCTAAAAATCTTTATTCGCCACATTTGTCCCAAAAGGTGCTCGGACACTTGTCAGGTGCGCTGACGTCTGATGCTATTAAAACCGAATGCAGAGGAAAATTTTCTCTTCATCCTATTCAGACTCTGAGAGGGCAGCCTGAAGATGTCCAGATTTTAAAAAAGGCGGTGTTTTCTTTAGAAGGCGATGATGAAGGTAAAAAGATTGCCAAGATAATTTTGCAGAAAATAGGGAATAAATATATAGAGCTCAAAAAAGAGGACAAAGTAGTTTATCATCTTGCAGCAACAGTTGCTTCAAATTACCTTGTGGCACTTTTGAACTTTTCGTATTTGCTTTATAAAAAAATCGGACTTGAAGATGAGGTTATTTTTTCCATAATAAAGTCTCTTTCTTCTGCATCACTTGAAAATTTTTTAAAGGATAGGCTTAACTGTTTGACAGGACCTGCCGCAAGAGGCGATGTTTTGACACTTCAAAAACACTACAATGCTTTGCCGGATGAAAAGAAGACTGCTTTTTTAGAACTTTTAAAACTTGCGGCAGATCTAATATTTGAGAAGAGCGATAAGGATGTCTATGAAAAACTTCAACAATTTATAAATTCTGTAAGGTGGTGAAAAAAATGAACAAGGTGACAACCAAGACGCTGCTTGAAAAAAAACAAAAAGGCGAGAAAATAACCATGCTTACTGCTTACGACTACACCTTTGCAAAGATATTTGACAGCTGCTCTGTAGATATCCTGCTTGTTGGCGATTCGCTTGGTATGGTGATCCTTGGCTATGACTCTACAATTCCGGTTACAATGGATGATATGGAGCACCATGTCAGAGCTGTTAGCCGAGGTGCAAAGTATTCAATGGTTGTCGCTGACATGCCGTTTTTGTCATACCACACCACAATAGAAGATGCTGTGAAAAACGCAGGAAGGTTAATTCGTGCAGGTGCTTATGCGGTCAAGATGGAAGGCTGCGACGATGTATATGATAAGATAGAGGCTGTTATCAAAGCCCAGATACCTGTTATGGGACATTTGGGGCTTACACCCCAGTCTGTCAACATCTTTGGAGGCTATGACCTTCGCGCAAAGGAGGAAGCTGAAGCAAAAAAACTTGTGGAAGATGCTAAAAAACTTGAGAAAGCTGGGATATTTGCAATTGTGCTTGAAAAAGTGCCAGCTAATGTTGCAAAACAGGTTCAAGAGAGTGTAAAAGTACCTGTAATTGGGATAGGTGCAGGACCATACTGTGATGGTCATGTGCTTGTGTGTTATGACATGCTTGGCATGTATGAAGATTTCAAGCCAAAGTTTGTAAAAAGATATGCTGAAGTAGGGAATATAATCAAAGATGCTGTGACAAGGTACATTGAAGAGGTTAAAAAAGGAGAATTTCCAGGAAAGGAACACAGTTACTGATGGTTGTTGTGGAGAGGATTCAGGAGATGAAAGATATTGTAAAAAGACTTAAAAAAGAAGGCAAATCAATTGGTTTTGTTCCAACAATGGGGTATCTGCATGAAGGACATTTGAGCTTGGTAAGGCTTTCTAAACAGCAAAACGATATTACCATTATGAGCATATTTGTAAATCCTATTCAATTTGGACCCAATGAGGATTATGAGAGATACCCGCGCGACTTTGAGAGGGACAAAACCCTTGCCGGAAAAGAGGGTGTTGACTATATATTTTATCCGTCGGTAGAAGAGATGTATCCCGAAGATTTTAAAACAGTTGTGTCAGTGAAGAAGATAACAGAAATGATGTGCGGCAAATCAAGGCCGGGTCATTTTGATGGTGTTGCAACAGTCGTATTAAAGCTGTTTAACATTGTAAATCCGGACAGAGCTTACTTTGGGCAAAAGGATGCTCAGCAGCTTGCTGTCATAAAGCAGATGGTAAAAGACCTAAATCTTGACGTTGAGATAGTTCCCTGTCCGATTGTCCGTGAGCAAGATGGGCTTGCAATGAGCTCGAGAAATGTATATCTTTCTGAAGAGGAAAGAAAATCTGCAACCGTTTTGTACAGGGCTTTGAATTTGGCAAAAGAGATGATTGAAAAAGGAGAAAAAGAGGTATCAGTTATAAAAAAGGCAATGGAAGAGATGATTTTAAGAGAAAAATATACAAAGATTGATTACATTGAATTTGTAAATAGTGATAATTTTGAAGTAATCTCAAAGGTTGAAGGAAAGGTTCTCATAGCTCTTGCTGTTTTTGTTGGAAAAGCAAGACTTATAGACAACATTGTGGTGGAGGCGAAATAGCAAAGATGTTCATTGAGGTTTTAAAGTCTAAGATTCACAGAGCAACCGTTACAGAGGCAAATCTAAACTATGTTGGTAGCATCACGATTGATGAGGAGTTGATGAAAGCAGCCGGAATATATGAAAATGAAAAGGTGCAAGTTGTGAATATAAACAACGGCGAGAGATTTGAAACTTATGTAATAAAGGGTGAAAAAGGCAGCGGAACTATTTGCCTAAACGGAGCAGCAGCACGTCTTGTGCAGGTGGGCGATAAGATAATTATAATGGCATACTGTCTTCTCACCATGGAAGAGTATTATAATCACAAGCCAAAGATTGTGTTTGTGGATGATGAAAACAGGATTGTAAGACTTTCGGATAAAGAAGAGCAATCTGAATGTATTTGTTAATTAATTTTGAATTTCAGAGGTGGGGAAAAGCAGATTTTCAATCCCCGCCTTCAATTTTTTAATAAAATTTCTGTCTTTTGCATAAACTATATCTATTGAAGTGCTAAGATTTAAATTGTAAAAATGAAAAGAAAAAGTCCACTCAAGGTTGTACTCTCAATTTTTGTTATTTTAATACCTTTAATAGCCATCTCGGGTATATCAAACCACAACAAGAATTCGTATCTTATATATGTCTCAATTGATGACAGTAGGCTATATGTATTTAAAGAAGGGATTTTATACAAGTCATATCCAATTTCACCAGGCAAGCCTTCAACTCCTACTCCAGTTGGCACATTTAAGATAATATCAAAAGACTACTGGGGTGAAGGGTTTGGAGGAAGGTGGATGGGGCTAAATGTTGTATATGGCAAATATGGCATTCATGGAACGATATATGAAAATTATATAGGGGCTCATGTGAGCAAAGGCTGTGTTAGAATGCTCAACAAGGATGTGAAAGAACTGTTTTCATATATTTCTGTTGGAACTACAGTAGTAATTTCAGAAGGCATATATGGAGAGTTTAGAAATGGTTTTAGAACAATCTACCCGGGTGATACTGGAGAGGATGTTATGGCAGTTCAAAGAAGGCTCAAAAAACTCGGATTTTATTCAGGGAGCATCGATGGCAAGTATGGAGCAGCACTTGAATATGCAGTAAATTTATACCAGAAGAAAAATAAGCTTCCTGTAACCAACAAGATTACACCATATTTGCTAAGAAAAATGGGTTTTTATTTATTTGAATAAAAGCAGTTTAAAAATAAAAAAATAATTTGTGTAGCTTTTGAAACACCAAGATTAAAACTTCAAAAAAGGGAGGTTTGAAGAAAGTGGCTAACATTACCTCAAAAGAGCTCATGTTTTTAGAAGACAATATCAAGATGATGCAAAATTCTATCAACTTTATTGCAGGAGTTTCTGATCAGATTACAGATGTATCTTTAAAGAACCTATGCCAGCAGTGTGTAAACCACTACAAAAGTGACATAAACATCCTGTCAAGATTTATTGAAAATCCAAGCATTCAATAACCTAAAAAAGGGGTGATAGCCATGAAGACACTTTCAGACAGAGATATTGCTTTTTCACTTTTGAACTCTTTAAAGCTTCAGGCAACAGCTTTGACAAACTTAGTTTTAGAGAGCACAAACAATGCCCTCAGAAGAGAAGCTATGTCAGTTTTAAACAGGGTATTTGACCATCAAAAACAGATTTTTGATTTCCTCTCGCAAAAGGGCTGGTACCCTGTTGAGATGGCAAAACAAGAAGATATTACAAAGGCACAAAGGGATGTTCAAACAATTCAGAGCAATATCCAGATGGTCTCGATGTAAGAACCTTTGTTTAAAGGGCAGACCTGCAGTTTTAAAAGGCTGCCCTTTTTGATTTTTAGAAATTTTTTTTCATAACAATCCATTTACCTTGAGGGTCTTGAGACATTCCAATTTGATAGAATCCAAATTTTTTGTATAGTTTTATAGCAGGTAGATTATCTGGTCGCACCTCTAATTTTACTTCTTTTACTCCTTTTGATTTTAAAAATTCAAGTCCTGCTTCAACAAGTTTTGTTCCAATACTTTTTCCTCTGTAGCTTTTTAGCGTTCCAATAGAAAGAATTTGTGCAGAGACTTCGCTTGCATATCGTGTTTGAAATCTGAAAAAGTCAAGCTTGTTAGAAAGTATTTTCCATATAGGTCTTATGCCAAAACCGTACAGGCCCAAAAACCATTTGATAGTCCACTTTAAAAACGAAAGGGTCAAGATTGCGGCTATCCATACCTTTTTGATGTCTCTGACAACACATATATACCCTGCAATCTTTTTATTTTCTTCATCTTCATAGACCAAGAAACCATGAGGTTCTGCAATGAGCACAACTTTGAATATGTCTTCTATGGCAGAGTTTTTGATTCTATTCTCAAAGTAGAACTCAATGCTATCAGAAAAAGCTTCTCTGAAGATTTGTGCAATTTGAGGTAGGTCAGAAAACTTTGCACGTCTTATCATATAGCTCACCTTACAAAAAAATTCCTTAATAAGATACTTTGCTTATGTTGTTTATTTAAATTATACCCTTTTTTATATAATAAAGAAAGCGAAATCAAGGTTTTTGCAGAAAATATTTTTCCAAAATATTACAACAAAAATTTTTTAAAAAGGATATTGACAAAAAATCTTTTATAAGTATAATAAATAATGTCGACGGCGGGAAACAGAAGACGCCGAAGACAAAAAGAAAGAGAGGTTCCTCGGTAGCTCAGCGGTGGAGCATCCGGCTGTTAACCGGAGGGTCGTAGGTTCGAATCCTACCCGGGGAGCCAATTTTATTAAGGGCCTTTAGCTCAGCTGGTAGAGCGGCCGGCTCATAACCGGTTGGTCTGGGGTTCGAATCCCTAAGGGCCCACCAATTTTAAAAATAAAAGCAAGTCTTTAAAAAGACTTGCTTTTTTGTTTTTTATATATTCTACTATTCTTTTTCAGGTTCTTCATGATTTCGTGCTAAGTTTTCAAAAAGTAGTCTGTATACTGTCTCAGCATTTTTACTCCAATTTTTACAAATCCTTTTTGCAATCTCAACATGTGGTACATTTACTTTTATTTCAAATAAGACACTGTTTCCCTCACGAAGAGAACATATAACTATGTATTCGGTCGGGCTGAGAATTTTATAATCAGAATAGATTTCTGTATTGAGTTTAATCTTTCTATAATTCTTTTTTATGTATTCTTCTACTTCCTCGACTATAGCTTTTGGAAGCAAATCCAAAAGAATGTTTAGGACATCTCTACCAGTTTGTGATATCTCAATATACGTTCTGATCTCATCATCATATTTATGAATTAGCTTTTGAGCTTCCAGTTCTTTGAGATACTGCTGGTATTCAAAAAAGTTCATGTACTTTGTTGAGAGGACAAACTCGTCAAGCTGCTGGATAGGAATGGGAATGTTTATCTTACTTAAGAAAAATAAGATTATGAGCTTGTTTTGGGCAAGGGTATGTATTTCGTTGAACTCATCAGCCATCTTTTTCCACTCCTTTTTTACTTTTAAAGCCGCCATATGGTGTTTGTAAATATGGCGGCTTGTATATTTTTGTCCGTTTTAAAAACTGGCATCTTACCTTAAGTTAAATTCTCCCAGTGTCTTCATTCTCTCAATTTCTTTGATTATGATATCATACAGGTTCAAATCTAAAGTGTTGCAGATTGAAGCTAAATAAAATAATGTGCTTCCAATCTCTTTTTCAATCAGATCTCTACAATTTTCACAAAGCTGTCCTTCAACATGTGTTTTGAGGTACTTTTTTGCTTCTTTCAAGCTCACATCTATAGGAATCTCCTGTTTTTTAGCATTTATTCTTATGCATCCACAGTTTGTGACCGATTTTATTATGCTTCTGTTGACACGTGCTGCCGATTCTGAAAACTTTGTAAGGCTATCAAGTATACTTTTGTTTCGTATCAAAAGTTCATCGACAACATATTGAAAATCGTCTATAAAGATATCCTTCAACATCTTTCACTCCTAAAAAAACAACTTTAGTTTAATTATAAATTTCTTCAAAATCAAATGTCAATAGAATTTTACAAATGGCTTTTCATAACAAAAACAAAGTAGTAAAATATTAAAAACAGCATTTTTGCGAAGGAGGAAATACAATTTAATGAAGATTGGCTTTTCAACAGTAGGATGTCCTAACTTTACCTGGGATGAGATCTTAGCTGCTGCCAAAGACTTTGGATATGACGGTATTGAACTGAGAGGACTTGGAGATGAACTTGAAGTATATAAAGCAGAACCTTTTGCTCCTGAAAACTTGCCACTGACAAAAAAGAGGTTAAAAGAACTGAATTTGGAGATTTCATGTTTGGCAACATCATGTTATATATTTGAAAAATCTTACCAAGAAAACATATTAAAGTCTGCAAAAGCGCATATTGAACTTGCTAAAGAGCTTTCTTGCAAATACATAAGGGTTTTAGGTGATAGGTGGATAACACCTGGAGAAAATATCGATGAGGAATTTGTAAAAGAGATGCTTTGCAAGCTGTGCGACATGGCAAAAGAGTATGATGTTGACATTTTGATTGAAACAAATGGCGTGTGGGCAGAGTCAAAAAGGCTTGCTGAATTGCTTGAAGATGTACCATATGAGAATGTTGGTGTTGTGTGGGATATTCACCATCCTTTCAGGTTTTTTAAGGAGAATATTGAAGAAACTTTTAGCAATTTGAAAGGATATATAAAGCATGTTCATGTAAAAGACTCAAAGATTGAAAATGGCAAACTTGTGTTTAAGATGATAGGAGAAGGTGATGTGCCCATCAGAAAAGCAATGAATCTTTTATTAGAACAAGGCTACAGCGGTTATTTTTCTTTTGAATGGGTAAAAAGATGGTTTTCTGATCTTGAAGAGCCGGGAATTGTGTTTTTGGAGTTTATTAATAGAATCAAGAAGATAATAAAATAAAAAGAAGAGGGGCTGATAATTTACAACTTTGCTCAGCCCCTCTTGCTTATTTTTATTTCCCATTACTGTTCAGAAGGTGAAGTTTAAACTTGTCATGTATAGCTCTGACAGCTTTGTCTGCATCCTTTTCATCAATTAAAACTGAAATCTTGATTTCTGATGTTGAAATCATTTCAATGTTGATACCTGCATCATAGAGTGCTTCAAACATCATTGCAGCAACGCCTGGATTGTTGACCATTCCAGCACCTACAATAGATACCTTTGCGACATTATCAGCATATGTTATATCCTTTGCACCAATTACGTGCAAATTCTTTGTCAAAACATCAAGTGTCTGTTTTAAGTTGCTCTTTGATACTGTAAAGGATATATCCTTTGTCTTTTCTCTTCCAATTGACTGCAAAATTATGTCAACATTTATATTTTCTTTTGCCAAAAGTGAAAATATCTGAAATGCCTTGCCTGGAACATTTTCAACTCCAATCACTGCAACCCTTGCAATATCCTTATCGCACGCAACGCCGGATACTAAAAGCTTTTCCACCGAATTTACCTCCTTTACAATTGTTCCTTCATTATCATTAAAAGATGATCTTACAACAAGAGGAATATTATATTTTTTTGCAAGTTCTACAGACCTGTTATGCAAAACCTTTGCCCCAAGTGTAGCAAGCTCCAACATCTCATCATAAGAGATTTCTTTGAGCTTTGAAGCATTTGGGACAATTCTTGGGTCTGCTGTATAAACCCCGTCCACGTCTGTATATATTTCGCATTTATCAGCTTTCAATGCGGCAGCCAAAGCTACAGCTGTGGTATCAGAACCGCCACGCCCCAGCGTGGTTATATCATCGTACTTGTTTATTCCTTGAAAACCTGCAACAACAACTATGTTTCTCTTATCAAGTTCTCTTTGGAGCCTTTCTGTATCAATTTCAACAATTCTCGCATTTGAATAGTGGCTGTCTGTTTTTATTCCTGCTTGCCAGCCAGTGAGCGATATAACAGGATACCCCAGCTTTTCAATTGCCATTGCCATAAGTGCAATTGAAATTTGCTCACCTGTGGAAAGGAGCATATCCATTTCTCTTTTTGAAGGATTTTCATTTATCTCTTTTGCCTTTTCAATAAGCTCGTCTGTTGTGTCACCTTGAGCTGAAACAACAACTACAACCTTGTTTCCTTTCTCGTACTCGCTAATTGCCCGCCTTGCTGCTCGAAATATTCTTTCTTTGTCTGCAACAGATGTTCCACCATACTTTTGCACAACTATTCCCAAGATTTTTCCCTCCCATGTAAGTAATATCAATAGGCTAAAAGTTTTATAAAACTACTTTGATAATATTATATTACACTTTTAAATGATTGACTTTATCTTTTTAAACTTGTGCTCTGAACAGAAAAAACTGTTGCGCCGCTATTGTCGGCTTCTAAAATCATAAAGTCCCAATTAGCCGAAAGTTCAATACTTGCAAGTACGTTTTTGACATTCTGTTCAAAAATTTCATAATTTTCATCAACAAGAGCAATTATAGAAGGCCCTGCACCAGACAAAAATGCTCCTTTTGCTCCAGCTTCTAAAGCCAGATTAACAATTTTATCAAAGTCGGGGATAAGTTTTTTTCTGTAAGGCTGGTGAAGCCTATCCTGTGTTGCTGCGGGCAAAAGCTCATAGTTTCCTGTTGTAATTGCGCTTGCAAAAAGCGCCGCTCTGCCAATGTTAAACACAGCATCTTTAAACTCAATGTATTTTGGCAAAATATTTCTTGCATATTCTGTTGATAGCTGAAAATCAGGAATAAACACTGCAAACTTGAGTCTTGACGGTACAACAAATTTTATATAATTTACTTTTTTGTCTTCCAGCACCGCAAACACAAGCCCACCAATCATTGCGGGTGTTGAATTGTCTGGATGTCCTTCCATTTTTGCAGCTAAGTAAATCATCTCTTCTTCAGATAGTTTTCCGCCACACAGAAGATTTGCAGCATATATTCCACCTGAGATACATGCAGCAGAAGAACCAAGCCCGCGCGTCAGAGGGATTTCGTTTATAAGGTTTATCCTAAGCCCTCTTGGATACCAGCCAACCTCATCAAATACAGTTTTCATTGCTTTAAACACGAGATTATTTTCGTCTTTTGCTATTGATGGGTCATCCGGGGATGAAGTAATTATAAGTCCTTTTTCAATCTCTTCAACTTCAATAATATTATAAAGTTTTAAAGCAACGCCCATACAGTCAAATCCGGCACCGAGGTTTGCCGATGATGCCGGAACCTTCACAGAAATCATTTTTTCAGCTTACCTCCAGACATTTTTACTTATATATTTTCATCGTATCTTATAATAGACAAAACCTTTTCCACAACAGGAATCTTTTCAAGCTGAGAGATTTTTTCTTTAAACTCACTTTCTTTCATCTCATGAGTGACAAAAGCAAATTCATTTGTACCTATTGGTTTATGTGTGTTTACTATCATGCAGTCATTAAAGATGAGAGACACAGCATCTTTTGCCTTTGTGTAGTCTTTATACTTGACTCTTACAAAAAACCTGCAGGATGTGTTTTCAATGTCAACAACTTCAATGTCACCAGATATTGCCCATGTGTAGACATAAGACTTATCAATATGTTTAACAATGTCTATTATATCGCCAACAACAGCACTTGCTGTTGGAAGCTTCCCGGCACCTTGACCATAAAACATTACATCACCAATTGCATCGCCTTTTACTAAAATTGCATTGAATACATCATCCACATTTGCAAAAGGACTTTTGTAAGATATCATAAGTGGTGAGACTCTTGCAAATACTCTTTTATTGTCCAACTTTTTGCTCATTGCAATAAGTTTTATTGTGCACCCAAGCTCTTCGGCATACTCCATATCCTCTTTTGTTATCTTGGATATACCTTCTGTATAAATATTTTCATAGTTTACATAATGAGAATATGCAATAGATGAGAGGATTGCAATTTTTCTGCATGCGTCATGACCTTCAATGTCATTGCTTGGATTTCTTTCTGCGTATCCTTTTTCCTGGGCTTCTTTTAGAGCGTCTTCAAACGAAAGAGAATATTTTTTCATCTGGGTTAGAATATAATTTGTTGTACCATTTAAAATTCCAGCGATCTCTGTAATTTGATTTCCTGCAAGGCAGTTTTGAAGAGGTCTTATAATAGGAATTCCTCCACCAACACTTGCTTCAAAGAGGTAATTTATGTTATTTTCTTTAGCAATCTTTAAAAGTTCAGGACCATGTTTTGCAACAAGTTCCTTGTTGGATGTTACGACATGTTTTCGATTTAAAAGAAGTTTTTTTGTATAAGTGTATGCAGGTTCAAGCCCACCTATTGTCTCAACAACAATTGAAACTTCGGGGTCGTTGAGTATCACATCAAAGTCTTTTATCATCAAATCTTTTGCAGGATGGTCAGGAAAATCGCGAATGTCAAGAATGTATTTTACCGATATTTCTTCCCCTGCTCTTTTTGCAATTGATGATGCATTTTTTGTCAAAACTTCCCATACACCTGAACCGACAACTCCAAAACCCATTATTGCAACCTTTGCCACTTCTATTTCCCTCCTTTTTCAAAACCTTTTTAATACTCTTCTCTTCCCAAAATCTCAATCTTTTTAACACCATCAACCTTTTCAATCTCGAGAATTAAATCTTTAACAGACTTTGTCATCCCAGATGTTCTGATAGAAATTGACACAGTTGCAATTCCGCCAAGAGGAATGTTTTGATTAATTGTAAGAATGTTTGCATTTGTGTCAGAAATAATGTTTAATATCTTTGACAAAATTCCAGGGATGTCTTTTAAAACAAGAGCAAGAGTTATAATCTTGCCACGAGAACTTTCAAAAAAAGGGAATATACAATCTTTATATTTGTAAAAAGCACTTCTTGAAATCCCCACCATCTTTACAGCTTCATTTACAGCTTTCACTTCACCCTTTTCTAACAGCTCTTTTGCTTTGACAACTTTCAAAAATACTTCAGGCAATACACTTTCTTCAACTATATAATATGTGGCATCTTTCTTTAGCATATTTATTGTTCACCTATAAAAGACAAATGTCTTTATGGAATGGATTTTAGCATATGTTTTTAAAAAATTCAAGTATAAAAATAATATTTATATTGCATATTAAGTGGTAGAAAGGAGAATTTGGCTTCAGATGATAAAACTTTCGGATATCATAACAAAGTACAGTATACTGATGTTTATTTTGAGTGGTATTTTGATATTTTTGTTGGATATAAAAGAACTGAAATCTAAAAATTTGCAAAGAGAAATGAGACTTGCGAAGATAACTGGTATTTTTCTTGTATGTGTTGGCATCTTAATGTGTATCGTAAAACTTTTTATATAAAACACAAGTAGTATTAGTCTCAATGAGGTGGAGAACAATGGGGTTTATTGAAATAATAAAACGTAAAAAAGAAAGGAAAAAAAATTTTCAGCAGAGAGAAACAAAAGCATTTGTTGAAGCTCAAGAGAAAATCTTTTCGTCTATTGATGAAAACATAAAATATATAACAGAATTGCTTGTTGACAACGACGACATTGTAATAAGAAACTTTTTAGCAGGTAATATAAGATGTGCAACCATCTTTGTTGACGGGCTTGTGAACAGAGAGATAATTGACAGAGATGTAATAAAACATCTCATGGTAGAAGTACAACTGTTTAAAGAAGAGATTTCTCTAAAAGATGCATATAACAAAATTCTAAATACCCTCCTTGCAACATCTGATATAAAAGAGGTTACAAGTTTTAAAGATGCTATTTTAGACCTTCTCTGTGGAGAGACACTTCTATTTGTGGACGGGGCTGACAGGATAATAAGAGTTTCTACAAGAAGTTTTCCAAACAGAGGTATTCAACAGCCAATCTCAGAAAATGCTGTAAGAGGTCCGCGCGACAGTTTTAATGAAGTTGTAAGGTTTTCGACAGCACTTATTAGAAGAAGAGTAAGAGATACAAGGCTTAAGGTTAAGAATATAAAATTAGGAAGACGTTCTCAAACAGATATATATATTGTTTATATAGATGATATTGTTGATAAAGATGTTTTAAATGAAGTAAAACAAAGACTTTCAAAAATAGATATTGATGCAATAATGGAGTCTGGTATGGTAGAACAGTTTATCGAAGACGATATATTTTGTGTGTTTCCAACAATACAGCATACTGAAAGGGTTGACACAGTGGTTGCGGCAATTTATGAAGGCAGAGTTGCTATTTTATGTGATAATACCAACCTTGCTTTGATAGTTCCTGCTACATTTTCAACATTTATTCAACACTCAGAAGATTACTATGAAAGATGGCATATAGCAACTGTTATAAGAATTTTGAGGGTGATAGCAGCTGTAATTGCTATGACCCTTCAAGGTTTTTATATCTCTATATCGTCATTTACACCAAGCATGATTCCACCTGATCTTGGACTTTTTATAGCAGCGACAAGAGAAGGTGTGCCAATTCCAGTATTTGTTGAAGCACTGTTTTTAGAGTTTATGCTTGAGCTTTTAAGAGAGGCGGGGTTACGTCTTCCTGGTCCAATTGGGCAGACAATTGGTATTGTTGGTGGACTTATAATAGGACAGGCTGCAGTTCAAGCAGGTATAATATCACCTATTATGGTTATACTTGTGGCAACAACGGCAATTGCTTCGTTTACCATACCTGCATATAATTTTTCTATCTCATTAAGATTATTGAAATTTGTATATATTATTGTTTGCGCAGCTTTGGGAATTTACGGATTTATCCTTCTCAGTCTTATAATACTTGGGAATCTTGTAAAAACTAAAAGCTTTGGTGTGCCGTATTTGTCTCCATTTGTTTCATTTGAGATAATGGATTACAAAGATTCTATTATAAGACTTCCAACAAGATATCTGTGGGCAAGACCTATATTTGCTTCAACCCATCAGAAAATCAGAATGCTGCATGAAAGAAGTTCAATACCCGCATCGGCAGGTGAAAATAAAAAATGATAATAAATGATAACGATAAGATTTCCAGTTTTCAGTGTTTTGTATTGTTTGTATCTGTAATGATAGGAATTGGGATAATGTTTATGCCTTCATCTGTTGCAAAAACTGTTGAACAAAATGGATGGTTTGTTGTGTTACTTGGCGGAATTCTATCATTTCTGGCTTTTCTTTTAATTTTTAAACTTACTATGTTAGACCCAGACGTAACTGTAATTGAACTTCTAACAAATGCATTTGGGAAAATAGTTGGAACTGTTTTTTCGATTATGTATGTCATATATTTTATAATTTTTTCATCTTTTGAAACAAGGCTTATAGCTGAAACAGCAAAAGAGTTTTTGTTTACACTGACACCCAATGAAGTTTTGATAATTACATTTCTTCTTTCATGTGCCTATCTCTCAAGGTATGGGATAGAAGTAATTGCACGAATGTGCGAAGTGCTTATGCCGGGAATTGTTCTAATAATTATTATATTAAGCTTTTTTGTTTATCAAAGACTGGATTTTTCAAATCTACTTCCTGTTTTAAATATTTCATTTTCAAAACTTCTCAAGGGGATTGGAACAACAATATTTAGTTTTTTGGGATTTGAGGTATTTTTGTTTTTCATGCCCTATATAAGAAGGAAAGACAAGCTCATCAAAAGTGCTTTTTTCGGTTTTTTGGTCACAGTTTTGCTCTATGAAATAATAATTATATTTGCAACAGCGGATTTTGGAGCAAAAGAGATGCAGACCATGATATGGCCAACATTAAATCTTTTTAGAGATGTTACAGTTTTGGAAATTGTTATAGAAAGACCAGAAAGCATAGTAGTTGCTCTATGGATGATAACCACATATACAACAGAGATTATTTTCTTAATGACAACAGGTTTGATTTTGGCAAGAATTTTTAATACCAAGGAACACAACTTTTTTGTATTTTTACAACTACCATTTATTTATATTCTTTCTTTAATTCCTCAAAATATATCTGAAACACAGAAGTTTATGGACTATTTTAGTTACTTTTTTGCAACCTTTCTTGTTTTATTTTTGCCACTTGTCACATACACTGTCCTTTTTGTCAAAAGGAAGGTGAAAAAAACGTGAGGATAAAAAAAGAAGCAGCTTTAGCAATTTTGATGATTTTTCTTACCTTTTTCTTGTCAGGTTGCTGGGATAGAGTCGAAATAGAAGACAGGGGTTATGTTCTTGCACTTGGTGTTGACAAGTATGACCCAAGTGATTTAAACAAGTATGAAAGCAGTGAGTATATTGATCTTGACAGAAGAACTCAGAAATTTTCTCCTGAACAGAAAAAGCCCGATATTAAAACAGACCAGAAAGGAATTGATCCACAAACAAAAAGAAAGGTAAAACCCCCCCTTCCAAACAGCAAAAATGAATATAAGTTTGCGATAACAGTGCTTTTCCCAAACCTCAGAACCATTGGAAAAGATTCTAAACCAGATGAGCAGATGAGATTTTTGTTTGTAAGACCTGCCAATGATGTAATAGGTATAAGAAATTACCTTGAAAGAGAAATAAATAAAAGACTATATTATGGATATTTAAAAGTTATTGTGCTGGGAAGAGATTTAGTAGAAGAGCCAGGGTATATGAAAGAAGTTTTAGATGGGCTAAGTAGAGAGAGTGATATTCCTCAAAACACATTTTTGCTTGTTTCTGAAACAACAGCAAGAGATGTTCTGAACACAATGCCACTTGTTCAGCCTGTAACTGGCATTCATCTTTTTGAAATATCAAAAAATGCATCAATTTATGGAAGAGTAATTGATACACCTTTAAGTCAAGTTGTAAATAGCTTTATAAATTCAAACTGTGCGGTTATATCGAGGGTTGAACCTGGAATTGAGACGTTAAAAGTAGCTGGTGCTGCTGTATTTAAAAATTTCAGGTTTGTTGGCTGGATGAATGAAAAGCAGCTACAAATCTATAAGCTTCTCATGGGCAAGGCAAAGCATACGTTTATTGACGATTTGAAGTACAAATCAACGTATATTCCATTTGTTACTACAGAGATTCAAACTAAAAAGAAAATTAAAAATGAAAAAGGAAGACTAAAGATTGTTTACAATCTAAGAATAGAAGGTGAAGTTATTGAGTTTGTATTCAAAAGTGGGTACAAAGTTTTAGATGATCCTATGAGAAGGTATATTCAAAATGAGCTAAACAAAATTTTAAAAACAAGAGCGGAAGATCTTATCTATCTATTAAAGTATAAATATAATGCTGATGTTTTGGGAATAGGGGATTTAATTTCAAAGAGGAGGGCAAAAGATTGGGAAAAGCTCAAAAAAAACTGGGATGTTGAGTTTAAGAAAATAGATATAGAGGTTATACCAGATGTAAGGCTAAGACGAAGCGGAACAGTTTATTGAAAAGGTTTTAAAGATTTTTATGTATAAATTTTGTTTTCTGAGTGAATGCTAAAAATAGAAATAATTTTTGTTTGAGAGGAAAAAAGAGAGATGATACAGAAAATTCGAGTTTCAAGAGCATACATTTTAGCATCAGTTTTATCATTTTTGAGTTTTATTTTGATTTATGAGTTTTTAAATTTCCAAAAGGTAGAGTCTCTGCAAAAAGACTTATCTGCATCGGTTGTTAGACTTCATGTTATAGCAAATAGTAATTCAAAGGAGGACCAAGAGTTAAAACTATTTGTTAGAGATAAGATTATAGAGTTTTTATCAAATAATATAGATTTTTCTAAGGGTAAATATCAAGTCTTAAAAGATATCGATAAAAGAAGATATCAAATTGAAAATTATATCAAACAGGCTTTACTGGAAAAAGGAAAGAATTACAAGGTAAGAATAACTATTCAAAGAGATTTATTTCCAAACAGAGTTTATAACAATTTTCTTTTTCCATCAGGTATATATGACTGTGTTAAGGTTTTAATAGGTGATGGTAAAGGTAAAAACTGGTGGTGTGTTATATTTCCGCCGCTTTGTATAGTGGATGAAGCAAAGCTGGAACTTCCAGCTGAAGCAAGGGAAGAACTCAAAAGTTCACTTTCAAAGAAAGAATATTTGATTGCAACAAGTTATGGTAGCATGGATAGTATGCCTGTAAAGTTAAGACTCAAGATATATGAGATTTTGAAAACAAAATTTTATAAAGAGGCATGGTTTAAACGTATTTTCAGAAGCATATAGGGTTAAAAAAGGTATTAATGAGGCGTTGCAATGCTCTTTTAGCAAAGCTTTTTGTAAGCTTGCTGAAAGAGCTTTTATTTTTTTTAGCATTTAGAGTATTTAAAAATGATAGTTTTTTTTGATATACTTAATAACGTAATAAATTAAAAATTTTAAGTAATAGGAGGAAGATTTAATGAACTTAAAAGAGAAATTCAGACATGTTTTGAACTTTCCAAAAGAGGGTATAGATTTTATTGATATAACAACAGTTTTGCAGGACAAGGATGCATTCAAATATGCTATAGATTCTCTTGTGGATTTAGTCAAAGATCTTGACTTTGAACTTATTGTTGGACCAGAATCAAGAGGGTTTATATTTGGTGCACCTGTTGCATACGTGCTGAACAAAGGGCTTGTTCTTGTCAGAAAAAAAGGTAAGCTTCCTTACAAGACAGTTTCAGTTGAATATGAGCTTGAATATGGAAAAGATGTGCTTGAGATGCATATTGATGCTATAAAACCTGGTCAAAAGGTTGTGATAATCGACGACCTTTTAGCAACAGGGGGCACAACACTTTCAAACATAAAACTTGTTGAAAAGCTTGGCGGTGAGGTTGTAGGGATTGCATACCTTGTTGAACTCACATACCTCAACGGAAGAGAGAATTTGAAAGGATACGATGTCAGATCTGTTGTTCAATTTGAGTCTTCTTTGATATAAAAACAAGTGGACCTTACAAAGGGTCCATCGAGGTGAAATTAGATTTGATTGACAGGTTAAATGAGCTGATAGAAAGAGTAAAAAAGTATGCGTCAGAGGAAGATATAAATCTTATTAAAAAAGCATTTGAATTTGCCCAAAAGTATCACGAAGGACAGGCAAGGAGTTCTGGTGAGCCATACATAGTGCATCCTCTTGAGGTTGCGCTGATTTTGGCAGATTTAGAGCTTGATATTGCGTCAATTGTTGCAGGTCTTCTGCATGATGTTGTAGAGGATACTTCTGCGTCTTTAGAGGATATAGAAAGGGAATTTGGTAAAGAGATAGCTGAACTTGTAGATGGAGTCACAAAACTTGGTAAGCTTGAATTTACCAGCAAGCTTGAAAGACAGGCAGAAAACTATCGCAAAATGCTCATCGCAATGGCAAAAGATATAAGGGTCATTTTAATTAAACTTGCAGATAGGCTCCATAATATGAGAACTCTAAAATATCTTCCACCTGAGAAGCAAAGACAAAAGGCTCAGGAAACAATTGACATATATGCTCCGCTTGCCCATAGACTTGGAATTTCAAAGATAAAATGGGAGCTTGAAGACTTGTCACTGCGCTATCTTGACCCTGAAGGATATTATGACCTTGTTGAAAAGATTGCAAAAAAGAGGGTAGAAAGGGAAGAGTATATCAAAAGGATTATTTCTCTTATTTCAGAGAAACTAAAAGAGGCAAACATTGAAGTTGGTCAGATAGATGGACGACCAAAGCACTTTTACAGTATCTATCGTAAGATGAAGGAACAGGGGAAAACTTTGGAAGAGATTTATGATCTTTTTGCTATTAGAATTATTGTAAATTCAGTAAAAGATTGCTATGGAGTTCTGGGAATAATTCATACTCTGTTCAAGCCTATGCCAGGCAGGTTTAAAGACTACATTGCAATGCCAAAACCAAACATGTACCAATCACTTCACACAACTGTAATAGGACCTGAAGGTGAGCCATTTGAGGTGCAGATAAGAACATTTGATATGCACAGGACAGCCGAGTATGGTATTGCCGCACACTGGAAGTACAAAGAGGGAAGGATAAAGTCAACTGATGAGGATGAAAAGTTTGCATGGTTGAGAGAACTTTTGGAGTGGCAGAAAGAGCTGAAAGACGCAAAAGAGTTTATGGAGTCATTAAAAATAAACCTCTTTTCTGACGAGGTTTTTGTTTTTACTCCAAAAGGCGATGTTATAAACCTGCCACAGGGTTCGACACCGATAGATTTTGCATATGCAATTCACAGTGAGATAGGTAATAAGATGGCAGGTGCTAAGGTAAACGGCAAGCTTGTCCCCATTGATTATGAGCTCAAAAATGGTGATATTGTCGAGATTATTACATCGCCGAACGTCCATGGTCCAAGCCAGGACTGGCTTAAGATTGTCAAGAGTCCTCAAGCAAAGAGCAAGATAAACGCATGGTTTAAAAAAGAGAGAAAAGAAGAGAATATTCAAAAAGGCAAAGATATATTGGAAAAAGAGCTCAAAAAACTAAATCTACCCTTACAATTTGCTCTAAAAGAGGATGTGCTGCAGACAGTTTCGCAAAGATATGGCTACAGAACACCTGAAGACATGTTTGCTGCACTTGGGTATGGTGGTATTACACCAACTAAGGTGGCTCTGAGGATAAAAGAGGAGATAAAGAAATACATCAAAGAAGACGGTGAAAAAGAACTTCAGCTTGAAAAACCAAAGCCTGCGAAGGCTTCTTCAAATAACGGAATACTTGTAAAAGGTGTTGAAAATGTTCTTGTGAGATTTGCAAAATGTTGCAACCCGGTACCTGGTGATGAAGTGATAGGATACATCACGCGGGGAAGAGGTGTTTCAATCCACAGGCGTGATTGTCCAAATGTTGAACAGTATTTAAAAGAGCCAGAGAGGATTGTTGAGGCTGAATGGAATGTGACAAAAGATGCAAAGTTTGACGCTACAATCAACGTTCTTGCAAATGACAGGACAGGAATACTGATGGACATAACAAACTTGCTTGGTGAGAATAAGATTTCGGTAAAGGCTATACAGGGTAGGACTACGCGAGACAGAATTGCCAATATAAATCTTACTGTTGAAATAAGCTCAACAGAACAGCTTGAAAAGATTATAAGAAAACTTAGAAAAATTGACAGTGTATTTGAGGTTCAGCGTGTAAAAGGAGGCTAAAGAATTTGAGAGCTGTTGTTCAAAGAGTAAAAGAAGCTTATGTTTTGGTTGATGGCAAAGAGGTTGGAAGAATCCAAAAAGGTCTTTGTTTGCTTGTTGGGGTTGCACAGGATGATACAGAAGAGGATGCTGATTATCTTTGTGAAAAGGTTGTAAACCTTAGAATATTTGAGGATGAGAACTCAAAGTTCAACCTTTCTTTGATGAACGTAGGCGGTGAAGTTTTGGCTATCTCAAATTTTACAGTGATGGGAGATGCAAGAAAAGGAAGAAGACCAAACTTCATGTTTGCAGCAGAAAAGGAAAAGGCAGAAAGGCTGTATAACTACTTTGTTGAAAAGCTTAAACAGAAAGTGCAAAAGGTTGAATGTGGAGTTTTTCAGGCGCGTATGGAGGTAGCTATTTTAAATGACGGACCTGTGACAGTTTTGCTTGATAGTAAGAAGGTTTTCTGAGTTGTTTTTTCAAGAAAGTAGAGGGGGTAAAGAATTTGATGTTTTTTAAATGCATTGAAGTTGGGGATGTTGTGACAAACTGTTATGTGTTTGGAAAAAAAGAGGTTGTCATTATTGACCCGGGAGATGATGCAACAAAAATTGAGAGCATTATTGTGGAAAATGATCTTATTCCAAGAGCCATACTTTTGACGCACGGACATTTTGACCATTTTTTGGGCTGCTGTTATCTAAGACAGAGATTTAAACTGCCAGTTTATGCGCACAGGGCCGAAAAGGAGATCTTATCAAATCCAGCATACAACCTGTCGTATCTAATTGGTTCAAAAATAAAGATAAACTGTGATGGCTACTTTGAAGATGGAGATGTATTTGAATTTGCTGATTTTTCATTGAAAGTATTGCACACACCAGGGCATACACCTGGTTCGAGCTGTTTTTTGTATGATAACATCTTGTTTTCGGGCGACACGTTGTTTAAGGATTCTTTTGGCAGGTGTGACCTACCACTTGGTGATGAAAGTCAGATTTTTAAGTCTATAAAGGAGAAGCTTTTGGTGCTTCCAAAAACAACAAAAGTTTATCCAGGGCATGGTGTGCCAACTACCATTGGTGATGAGCTTAAAAACTTTTAATAAATACATTGCTGACTTATAGCACAAAATAATGCTATAAGTTTTTTATTTTTATTGTGCTAATATTGTGCGAAAAATCATTTTTTGCAAAAGGGGTAGAACACAATTTGAGAATAACGTATTTTTCTAACAGCCAAAGGTTTTTGTATGATTTTCAGCATATAATAAGGGCATTTTATCCTGGTGCGGAGGTAAAGTTTGGTCATGGTGGAGACATTCATTTTGAGGCACATTTTGAAGGGATGAAGGTATTTTTAAAACTGCAGGTGCAGGATAAAACTATTCAAAAAGATTTTATTCTTGTAGATGATGAACAAGAGTCAAAAAGGATATTTGGAAGAAACCTTTATGACCTTTTAAAACAAGAAACAAAAAGAGAGCTTCCCTGGGGGATTTTAACAGGAATAAGACCCACAAAGATTGTATACCCCTTGTTGGAGCAGGGTCTGAAAGACGAAGAGATATACAAGTTCCTACAAGAAGGATATTATATTTCTGATAAAAAATCAAAACTTCTTTTAAAGGTTGCAAAGAATGAGATGAATATTTTAAGTAAACTTGAGCCTTCTTCGGCTTGTTTGTACATAGGTATTCCAATATGCCCGACCAGGTGTCTTTACTGTTCTTTTTCCTGCCACGAGATGACAAGGCAGGTAAAAAGTTTAATAGGAATGTATACAGATAGCCTCATTTGTGAACTTGAAAAGACATATCAAAAGATAGAGGAAAACAAAAACAGAATTGTTGCAGTCTATTTTGGTGGTGGTTGTCCTGCAGTGATAGGTATAGAGAATATAAAAAAGATTTTCACAAGTCTATTTGAGAATCTTGAAAAAGACCATATTCGAGAGATTACATTTGAAGCAGGAAGGCCTGATACAATTGATGAAGAACTTTTGCAGTATCTAGCAGAGATCAACCAAGATTTGAATGTCAGGTTTTGTATAAACCCTCAAACTTCGAACGACAACACTTTGAAAATAATAGGTAGAAACCACACATTTGAAGATATAAAAAGGGCATTTGCGCAAGCTTACGAATATGGTTTTAAAAATATAAACAGTGATGTAATATTAGGGCTTCCTGGCGAAGATGAGAATGATTATAGAAAGACAATTGAGGATGTTTTAAAACTTTCTCCTGCTTCAATTACCATTCACACACTTTCCATAAAAAGGGCAAGCCTTTTAAGGTTTAGATGGGATGAATATAAATTTATGAATGAAGAAACTGTAAATAAACTTCTTGATTGGACACAATCTATCTTAGAGGAACGTGGCTACGTTCCATACTACATGTACAGACAGAAAAATATGATAGGGAACTTTGAAAATGTTGGATATTGCAAAAGAGGATTTGAAGGGCTTTACAATGTGATGATAATGCAGGAAAAACACAATATCTATGCTTGTGGTGCAAAAGCTGTGTCAAAGTTTGTGTATGAAGGAGATAAAATAGAAAGAGTTTTTAATCCTGCTGATATAAAGCTCTATATTTCAAGAATGATGAATATTGAGATTTGAAGAGGGGGGAATTAAATTTTTGTTTTCTCAGGAGATTTTGAGAAATTGCAGGATATGTCCGCGCGAGTGTGGAGTAAATAGAATAGAAGGAGAAATGGGTTTTTGCAAAATTGCAGGGGGCATTAAGGTTGCAAAAGCCTTTTTGCATTTTTGGGAAGAACCATGTATCTCGGGAAAAAACGGTTCTGGTACAGTATTTTTTTCTGGGTGCAATATGGGATGTGTGTTTTGCCAAAATTATGAAATAAGCCAGATGAGATTTGGAGTGTTCATAGATGTAAATAAACTTGCTACTATCTTTTTGAACCTTCAGTCAAAAGGTGCTCACAATATAAATCTTGTGACACCAACCATTTATGTTCCATATATAATTGAGGCAATTGACATTGCAAGGGAAAAGGGTCTTAGAATTCCCATTGTGTACAACACATCTTCATATGAAAAACCAGAAACCATAGAACTTTTGAGAGGATATGTGGACATATTTTTACCAGATCTTAAATATTTTGACGATGAGATTGCAAAAAAATATTCTAATGCTCCACGATATTTCGAATTTGCTTCAAAGTCAATATTAAAGATGGTTGAACTTGTTGGTGATGTTGTCATAGAAAATGGTATAATGAAAAAAGGTGTTATAATTCGCCATTTGGTACTTCCAATGCACACAAATGATTCTATAAAGATTTTGAGCTGGATAAGAGATAATTTAAAAGGAAAAGTTATGCTGAGTCTTATGAGCCAGTATTATCCTATGTACAGAGCAAAGGAATTTAAAGAAATTTCAAGGAAGATTACAGTAAGAGAATATCAGAAGGTTGTAAACTTTGTTATTGAAAATGGTCTTGATTATGGATACATTCAAGACAAAGAGTCAGCAACAGACAGATATACGCCTGATTTTGATTTAGAAGGTATTTAAAATTACAAGAGAGGATGAGCTTTATATAATGATAAAAACACTCATTGTATTTGGGACAAGACCTGAGGCAATAAAAATGGCACCGCTTGTAAAGGAGTTACAAGAAGACTTGCGCTTTGATGTTAAAATATGTGTTACAGCACAGCACAGACAGATGCTTGACCAGGTACTTGAGATTTTTGATATTAAACCTGATTATGACCTTGACATAATGAAATACAACCAGAGCTTATTTTCTATAACTGCTGATGTGCTTTTGAGATTTGAAAAGGTTTTGGTGAAAGAAAGACCGGACATTGTGCTTGTGCATGGCGATACAACAACCACATTTGCGGCAGCACTCTCGAGTTTTTATTTTAAAACGAAGATTGGACATGTTGAGGCAGGCTTAAGAACATACAACAAATATTCACCTTTTCCTGAAGAGATGAATAGAAAACTGACAGCAGCTCTTTGTGATCTTCATTTTGCACCTACAAAAAGGGCAAAGTTGAATTTGATGGCAGAAGGTGTAAAGGAAGAAACCATCTTTGTAACAGGCAACACTGTGATTGATACACTTAAATTTACTGTGAAAGAAGATTACTTGTTCAAGGAAGATAATCTAAACAATGTGGATTTTTCAAAGAGAGTAATTCTTCTCACTGCTCACAGGAGAGAAAACTTTGGAAAACCGCTCGAAAATATTTTTGAAGCTGTCCTGAAGGTTGCAAATGAGTTTGACGATGTAGTTTTTGTATACCCTGTACATCTAAATCCAAATGTCAAGGATGTTGCGTACAGGATTTTAAAAGACCATCCAAGGATAAAACTGATAAATCCAATTGATGTTGATGATATGCACAACCTCATCGCAAGAAGCTATTTGGTTTTAACAGACTCTGGTGGGCTTCAGGAAGAAGCACCGTCTTTGGGAAAACCCGTAGTTGTTCTGCGCGATACAACAGAAAGACCAGAAGCTATTTTAGCAAAAACAGTTGTTCTTGCAGGAACTCAAAAAGAAAACATAGTTAAGATTGTTACAAACCTTTTAACAGATGAAAAAGAGTATTTTAAGATGGCAAGGGCTGTGAACCCATATGGTGATGGAGAGGCTTCAAGGAGAATAAAAGAGGCGCTTCTATATCATTTTGGGGAAAGCAGCAAAGAGCCTGATGAGTTTCGTGGGAGCGATATGTACGTGTGAAAAAAAGTGCTTTAAAAATGTCGGGTTGTCGCCGATTATTACTTTGAAAAACTCAAATTTTAAGTGCATTTTGAGGTGAGATTAAATGTTTAAAAACTTAAAAAGAATAGCTTCCATTGTAATTTTGATTTCATTTTTATTTTCCAATTTTAACCTTCAATCATTTTCACAAACCCTTTCAACCTCTTTGAATGTGACTGTGCAAAGAGATAGTAATGGAGTTTACAGAATAACAAAAAATTCTATTTCTATAAGATGGAATGCCATTGAAGATGCAGTATCTTATGAAGTCTATGCAGCATCTTCAAGTTCCCAGATAGATTTTCAAACGGTAACCCAGAATACATACTACGATATAACAGGGCTCAAAGGAGCAACAGCGTACAAAATAACTGTCAATGCTAAGAGCGAAGATGACCAAATATTGACTTCGCAATCAATATATGTTATAACAGAGTTTAAACTTTATGCCCAGCCGGAACCTGATCCTGCAAAAGATGAAGATATTCCACTTGGCACTGGCGGTGAACATCCAAAGTTGTTAATTACTTTTAATAAGATCAACGTATCAGATGATTTTCAGACAGATATTGGTTTTAGGGGTTATAATATTTTTGTAGGAAAAAGTCAAACGGCCTCAGATGCTAATCAGTATTATGTTGATAGTAGTACATATGAGATTTACAAGTATCAAAAGGAAAACAATATCACAGTTCCTATAAAGCTTTATAAAGACGGTGTTCAGCAGCTTGCGCAGGAAATCAACCAAACAGTAAGTGTGACAGTGTATGACAAGTATGATGGAATTGACACATTTGAGCTTGTGCCAGGTACAATGTATTACATTCTTATGAACCCGAAGATGGATAGTACAAAAGTGATTTATAAGCCTCTTACAAACATTGCATGTCCCACGCTTATGCAGGTCAGTGCTGCAAAAATAGGTGAGATTGAAAAAGATGGGAAGACTTTAGCTTTGGTGAGAGTGCAATGGCGTGGTGTTGACCCTGGAAACTACAAACAGGATGAGATAAAGTATAGGGCTTATTACGCAACAAGCGCGAATGAACTTCCAAGAGATAATCTACCACCACAAAACATCTTTGCAACGACCTCATATAACCAGAACGAAGCATACATTCCCGGTCTTTCTATGACGACAAAGTACTATTACATAAGAGTAGAAGCTGTTTTTGCAGATGGTACTAGGATTCCTTCAGCGCTTATAAAGGTTTCTGTGACAGAGCTTGGTGATATCCCACCAACACCCAAAAACTGCCAAGCCCAAACTATTTCACAGACAGAAATAGAGGTGTCATTTGATAAACCTGTTTTAGATGACTCAAGTTATGTATATCAGATTTGGATTTCAAATGAATACAAAGATGTTCTTGATTCAGAGGGAAATCCCACAGTATACAAACTTGTTTATAGTAGTTCTACTTATGATCCTAACATAGACGGCTTTTTACCAGGTGATTTGACATTAGATGGTTCAAGGTATAAATACAAGATATCAAACCTTGAACCAAACACTGTTTATTATTTCAAGATTAGAATTATAAACACGGCAAACCAGAAGAAATCTGACTTTTCGCTTGTATTTGTTGGTACTACAAAACCTGTTGCTGTTTTGAACATACCGCCTGTAGATGACAATTTTGTAAGGCAAATTCAACCTTTTGAAACAAGTTTTAGGATCTATGTTTATCAAGAGGATTTGCTTTCAAAGATACATCAGGCGATATTAGATTATGTATCACAATCAGTTTACTTTTCTGGCAACTTGACAGTTTCTGAAAAGGTATACTATCAGGTATATGTTTGTGAGTCATCTTGGGATGAAAAGAATGTAAAAATTTACTTTGAACTTCCATCAGAGAGTATTTCAAATTACATTGATATATCAAACCTCAAAAACAATACTCCTTATTATATCAGGTTTAAAGTAAGAGTTTATCTTGACAAAGACTATCTTTCAGAATTTAGCAAGGCATATGTTGTTGTGACAAAACCCCAACAAATACCACCGGTTATTTCACAGCCAGAGATACCCAAGAATTTTATGGTTGCGCCTGAAGATGATGCACTAACACAAACATCTGTAAAGCTTGTATGGGATACAAAGCCGGTTCAGTCATATATAATTTTGCAAACTTTAAGGCCACTTGAAGACAATAAGCTCACTGTTGAAGAAACAAGAGATTATTTTGTAAAGACACTTAAACAAAAAGTTGAGATCTACAGACAGGTATCTGATTCAACTTTTGTGGTGCAGCAGGTTGTATATGATATATATTCTCCAAATGCTCCTGTTGGTGCACGGATATATATTGGAGTCACACCCCCTGTGACATTTAAAAACCTTGCCCCTAATACTCTGTATTATTTTTCTATAAAAGCAATAGAAGATAACAGAGAATCGCTTTGGGGAAGCATTGCAGTTACAACTGCGTCAATTGAAAAGCCTGAAAATCTAATGGTAATTTCAAGAGATTCAAGCGGACATGGGCTTACAGTTCAGTGGAACGGCAATCCAAATTACGGCTATCAGATTTTTGTAAGGCAAGAAAATAGCACTGTGTATACTTTGGTATATTCAGGTTCAATTTCGCCTGCTTCTGTAATGTCGTCAAAAGTTGCTGTATATAAATATTACATTGGGAATTTAAGTTCAAATACCTTGTACTACATCAGAGTAAGAAGCATTCATATCCCGACTGGGAAGGTTTCAATTTTTGCAGAGGTTTTAGCACGAACCATTTTTAACCAGAGCGATTTTGAAAATCAGCAGCAAAAGCTCAAAGAGGAAGAGCAAAACAGAATAAGGGAAATCCAGAATCAGAAACAGGTTACTATAGTTCTTGAAAATAGCTCTGATAGGTATTATATTTACGTCAATGACCAAAACGCTCAAGATGAAATCCAACGTACAAATTCAAATGAGTTTGTTATAGACTTTACAAAAGCACTTTATTCTTCTGCCAAAGGTCAGGTTTTGTTTTCTTACAAGGTAGCAGATGCACTTGAGAAGCTTCAGAAGAGTTTTGTTTTGAAATACAAAAGTAGTATATTAAAGCTTCCACCGGGTGCTTTGAATGTTTCTGAGGTTGAGAATATTTCAAAAAGATATGGAATTGACAAAGGATTGGTGATGATATTAATAGAACTTTCCTCAGCTTATGCTTTGCCACCTTCATATGGTTATGATATTGACTCTGATGTGATAACAATGAAGGTAACTGCCAGGTATTATCTAAATGATGAAATGGCTGTGTCAAGCTTTACAAAACCTGTGAACGTTACGTTGAAGCTTGCAAGCTTGGCTGGTCAGGCAAACCAAACAAGGGCTGTATATGACTTTTCGAACAGCAGCTTTGTAACCAATTTTTCTCTTGACAGTCTTTCAAACAGTGTAACCTTTAATATTGAAAAGCCTGGCACATTTGGTGTGCTGAAAACTCAGGCTATATCAAATTACACTCTTAGCAAGTACAAAGATGATATAGTTTATATTTCTCAAAAATTTAACTTAAATGCTCTATACAGTGACTTTAGTAAAGGTCTTTCTCAGGATTATGCAGCCATGCTTATAACAAAAGTGTTTGGTATTGATGCTGAAAAAGTCAAAAACGGTAATCTGACAAGACAAGAAGCTATATATATTTTAGCAAGAGTATATGAAGAGAAGATATCATCTTCGATTGACAATATTGTTATTACAAAGTCAACAAGTTTTATACCCGATGGAAGGTATAAAAAGTATATCCTTGGTATGATGTCAATCGGGGTTGTTGATAGTGATTTGGACCCTTATGAAATAATAAAGGTTGATGAATTTGTTCACTATATTGTCAATCTTGAAAAGATTTTAAAATATTAAAAAATGGGTGAGAAGAAAGATGAAATCTATTACAATCAGAATAATTTCGATTTTCCTTTTAATATCTTTTTTAATTGTTTTGGTACCCCAAAATATAATAGCACAGCCTACGATTGTTCTTCCTGCACCTGAAAAGTTGAATATAACCCTTTTAAATAATCTTCCAAGGATGGAAGTAGATCAGGACGGAACTATAACCCTTTATTTTTCGTGGCAGTATTCTTACTCTGACTTTGACTATTTTGAGCTGTATCTTGGTGATGACCCGACCAGATTTCCCTATGGATATACTATATACAAAAACGACCCAAACCTAACAGTTTCAAACGGGAATTATACTTACAAAGTTCAAAGCTTGCCAAATGGACAAAAGATTCCGAACGGAACTATTTTTTATGCTAAGATAAGAAGTGTAAGAGTTTTGCAGGAGCAAACAGGAAGTGTTGTGTATTATTCTTCATATTCAAACACTATTGTGTTTTTAACACCTATCTTTGTTGAATGTTATACAAATGCTGAAGATGCCATTGATATAGTGTGGGATGATGTTTACTATTCTGGCAAAAGAATAGATTATGACATATATGTGTCAAAGGATATAAGCTTTACAACGCCAACAAAGTATCAGATTGATGGTGAGAGGATAACCCTTCTTCAAAGTCAAAAACCGGGTGGAAGGGTTGAAATTCTGCCTGGCAGGAAACTCAAATACACAGCCGGAGGACTTTCACCGAGCAGTCTTTACTATGTAAAAGTTTTGCCTAGAAATTTGCCGCAAGAGGTAATCTGGCGTGACCCGCAGACATACACACCGCCTAATATAAAGGTAATTGGTGAGGCGGCAACATACATTCAGGCAGAGGCTCAGAGAATTGCTGACAATGTTGTGTGGCTCAGGTGGGCAAAGGTATCAATTGCTGAAAATGAATATGAAATTTACAAAGGTAGCAAAGACCAGATACCCACTTTAATTGGTACAGTTTCGGCAAACGAGTTTTTTGCTGTTGTGAGCATAACAGACGATGTGTTTTTCAGAATACAGGTTGATGTTTTTGATAGTTTCGGAAGAAAAGTTTCTATCAGATCAAAAGACCTTTATGTTCATCCATACACACTGCCTTTTGCGCCGCCTGCAGCAGAAAATTTAACAGCTTTTCCAAAATCTCAGGATACTATTTCTCTGCGATTCAAAATACCAACAGATAAAGAGGTTGTGTATGATTTTTATTACAAAAAATATTCTAATACAAATGCAGACTTCATGCTTTATATATCAAATTACCAGATGAAGCCTTCTGATGAAGAAAAAGATGAGAATAATTTTCCGACAGGATACTATAGATTTGACATTACAGGACTTGATAAAAATAGTGTTTATGTTTTGAAGGTTGTTGTGAAAAAGAGGTTTTTCGATTATGAACAGGGAACATATATTTACAAGGAATCAACTCCCGCTTTTACAATATCTTATACTCTATCAGGAGATATAACACCACCTACCAGTCCAACCCTTTTATCTGTTGTTTATACAACTTACGATTCTGTGCTTTTATTATGGCAGCCTATAACTATTGCAGGTGTTCAGCCACCAACTGTGGACAGAAGCATCTTTTATGAGGTAAACTTTGCAGTGTACCAATATGGAATGAATATAACTAATCCAGAAAATCTTGATACAGCAAGTTTTCAGAAGATAATACTTTCTGACTATCAGCTGGATTCATCAGGCAAGATTTTATTTAGAGTAAGTAATCTTTCCTCAAACACAAGGTATGTATTTTTTGTAAGAGCAGTCAGAAAAATTGATAATAACGTTTATTATTCACTACCATCAAATATAGTGATAGCAACAACTTTAATAAAGTATGAAATACCGCTACCTTCTTCAGTTCCGATTGTTGAAAACTTGAGTGTTGTTACAACAACATATAACTCTGCTTTGCTTTCATGGAGCTATATAGAGAATGTATATTTTGAAGTTCAAGTTTCGGAAGACATAAAAAACGCAAATGCGTGGCAGATTGTATCAGATAGTTTTAAACCATCCATAAAAGAAGTTGATTATACCACCGGACTTTGTTATTTCACAGTTCAGAACCTGAAACCTGATACTCTTTATTACTTCAGAGTAAGGGCATATATCATTAAAGATAATCAAAAAATATATTCGGAATTTTGCAGTCCTGTTTTTGGCAGGACACAGAAGGTACCACCTCCCAAAATACCAATTGCTTTTGGTATAAAAGAATATGGAAAGGAATATGTCATTTTTGTTTGGGAGATTGCTGAAACAGGTAGAAAATATGTTGTTGAGATAGCTGATAATATTTCGTTTTATAATTCTAAGAAATATACTACAGATACAGATGCTACTGAATACAAGGTATCAGGCTTGAAACCTAATACAAGATATTGGGCAAGACTGTTTGCTTTAGCTTCTGACGGGCAGCTTTCTCAGTCAACAGAAATTATATCTTTTGTTACAAAAAAGGATGTAAGTGAATATACAGGCGTATTTGATTCAATTCAAGACACAACTCAGCCTGTTATAACCATAGAAGATCCTTCTGCTGGGAAAATGATAGTAGAGATTACTTACAGGTATGTAAACGAATCTTTGGATTCAAAACCTGTTTCGATTGACTTTACAAAAAGAACAAACCAATCTATTTACCAGTTTGTGATAAAAATAAGGTATGATGTTTTAAAGGCACTTGTAAAGCTCAATAAAGACTGTATTGTCATGTTAGACGGTGCATCTTCGCAGTTCAATTTTGCTGCCATAGATAATGAGGACATAAATAAACTGACAATGAGTGGTGTATCACCCTCAAATGTATATATTGAACTTACATTTATAAAAGCATCTGACAAATATAATGTAAGTGATGCTATTTCAGAAATTTATGATATCAGATACACAGCTTCAAGCTCGACAAAGCAGATTGGAATATCATATTTTCCAATGCCAATTAAAATTTCACTTGTAAACAGAGAACCATGGTCAGTCGCAATACCATATGTTTTTGATTTGAGCTCTCTTTCTTGGAAAGAACCAGATAGTTTTGAGTTTGCAAGTGATAATAAAAGTGTGACGTTTAATTTGCAAACGCCTCAGGCGATTATGATTGTAAGAAAAAGCTTTTATAAAGATATAATTTCAAGTAGTTATGCAACAAAGCTTTACAATCTTTTTAAAAACTTTCCCAGCGACGATACAAGTGATACAATAGGAATAAAAAATGCTGTGTCAAAACAGGAACTAGCATCTTTTTTAGTATATTTTGCAGAGAAGAAAAGACTCTACAGGTTTGAGATAATTGACGATTATGTTAAAAAAGCATACAAGGCAGGGCTAATTGAAAATACCCAGGACAATTCTATTCTCACAAAAGAAGCTGCTGTAGATATGATGGTAAAGTTTTATGAAATTTACACTGGTAATGAAATTTCAGCAGATAATGTTACATGGACAAAACTTTCTGCCGACGACAAATACCTTTTGTCATTGAAAAAGGCGTACAAAATGGGTTGGCTGTTTGACCATGTTACGTTCAATCCTAAAGAGACAGCAACAAGAGAATATGTTTTAGCATTTTTCTATCATGTTGTTTCAAGTATGTAAAAAAAATGCAAGAAGCAAGAAGGTGACAAGACAAGATGAAATGGTTTCTAAGAACTTTTATTTGCTTGATATTAGTAGTAGCTTTATTTTGGCAGGTAAAGGTTTTTGCAGCAGATGTGTTTTGCAAGATTGAATATTACTTTAATGGTACGAATAATATGCGAGTTATATTGTATTCAAAGACGAACAAGAGCTACTATGTAAAAGGATTTACAAGAGACTCAGATAGACAGGTTACTGTTTATTTTTCTGAGAAAAAAACTTTTTCATCTGAGTCAAATTCAGTTTTAATTCCCCAGAGTATGTTTCTTTTGCCAGTAAGAGTAATTTTAATGCCCTCAGATGGTTCTTTGCTGTTTAAAGACATTAAAAATTCGCCATACAAAGACCACATTCTTTTTCTTGCAAGCATTGGAAAGATTGATGGGTATAGAGATGGTACTTTCAAACCGAAAGACAATATAACCCGTCAGGAGTTTGTAAAGCTTTTTGTAAATGTGTTTGATATAAAAATAGAAAAGAACCTCAAAAAGTATTCTTTTTCTGACATTCAAAACTGCTGGGCAAAATCTGAGATAGAAACCCTTTATAAGATGGGAATTATCACAGGTATAAAAGATAAACAAAATAGGCTTCTTTTTAGGCCAAACGATGGAATTACTTATGAACAGGCAATTGCAATTTTAGCAAGATATCTTAAGCTTAAGTCTGTCTCAAAAAATGATTATAAGTCATGGGCAAACCAGTATATAAATGCTTTTGTAGACAATCAAATTATAAATGCCGACGAGATAAAAGGTTTAAAGTTAAATAGTTTTGCAACAAGAGAGTGGATAGCATATATTTTTAGCAAGACAATTTTCAAATAGGAACACCGAGTTTTGCTTAAAATTGATATTGATAAATTTTAAAATGAGTGTATAATTATTGAGGTGTGTTTATAGATTAAATCAGTGAAAGGGGCTATTTATATGTATAAAAAGTTTGTTGTGTTGGTTTTACTAGTAGCATTTTTTATTCCTTTATTAAGCGGATGTTCATCAAATAACCAAAACATGACAACCTTAGAGAAAATAAAAAAGACAAAAGAATTTGCAGTGGGAATGGATAACACGTTTCCACCGATGGAGTTTGCAGATGATAATAATAACACTGTTGGTTTTGATGTGGATTTAGCAAATGAAATAGCTAAAAAGCTGGGAGCAAAATTAAAGATTGTTACTGTTGACTGGAGCGGAATCCAGAGTGCTTTAAAGTCTAAAAAATTTGATGCTATTATTTCATGCTTTAGTATAACAGATGAGAGAAAGAAAGCTTTCAATTTAGCAGGACCATATCTTTACATTCGTCAGGTTATTGCTGTGAAAAGGGGTGACAGCTCCATCAAAAGTTTTGAAGATTTAAAAGGGATTAAGATAGGTGTTCAGGCAAACACGACAGGTGACAGTGCCGTTCAAAAGATGAAGTTTATAAACTATGAAAAGGATGTCACACGATATGAAAGGATAACTGATGCTTTTAACGACCTTGACATTGGAAGAATAAAAGCAGTTGTGATAGACAGTGTTGTTGCTTATTACTATAAAAAGCAGAACCCTGAAAAGTTTGACATAGCACCTGCTGAGCTTGAAAAAGAACCTGTGGGAATAGCTTTAAGAAAAGAGGACAAAGAACTTTACAATGAAATTCAGAAGATTTTAGACCAGTTAAAGAAGGACGGGACTATTGCAAAAATATCTGAAAAATGGTTTGGAGAAGACATTACAGATTAAAATAGAGGTGGCATAAGTTGACAGACAGTATCATAATAAAATACTTTCCTGTTCTTTTGAAAGCAAGCGTTGTTACAATTGAACTTACTGCGATTGCAGTTACGATTGGACTTATATTTGGGCTTGTTGCTGCTCTTTTTAGAATTTCAAAAATAAAACTTTTAAATTATATTGGCAGCTTTTATGTATGGCTGTTTAGAGGAACACCGCTGCTTTTGCAGATATTTTTTATCTACTATGGTCTTCCTAAAATTGTTCCTGCTCTGACACTGCCAGCATTTTTAGCAGGGGCAATTGCTCTTATTATCAACTCAGGAGCATATACCGCAGAGATTATAAGAGCAGCAATTTTATCAATAGACAGGGGGCAGTATGAAGCTGCTAAAGCACTTGGTATGACATATATTCAAACAATGAGATATGTAATTATACCGCAGACTTACAAGAGGTTGATACCACCAATTGGCAATGAGTTTATTGCGCTTTTGAAAGATTCTTCACTTGTTTCTACAATTGGCATGGTTGAACTTATGCGCGCAGCACAATTAAAGGCATCTCAAACTGGAAGAGATGCAGAGATTTATTTGGCCGCACTTGTAATATATTTAGCGCTTACTACGATTTTTACTACAATATTTAATTGGCTTGAAAAGAGGCTGGGAAAGTATGAGCAGCATTAATGGAGAAAAAAACAAAAAAATGATAATTACAAAGGACATTGTCAAATATTTTGGACACAATCTTGTACTGGACAGGGTGTCTTTAGAGGTAGACAGGGGAGAAGTTGTGGTTATAATAGGTCCGTCTGGATCTGGCAAAAGCACTTTCCTACGCTGTCTTAATCATTTAGAGAGAATCAATTCAGGGTATATTGAAATTGATGGATTTGTTATTGAAGATAAAGTATTGAATGAAAAGCATAAAAAACACAGCTCAAAAGAGATAGCAAGATTTTGTTCACAGATAGGTATGGTATTTCAAAGATTCAATCTCTTTCCTCACATGACAGCGCTTGAGAATGTTATAGTTGGACCTGTTGTTGTAAATAAGATGAAAAAAGAAGAAGCAGTGGAGCTTGGAATGAAACTTCTTGAGAAAGTGGGGCTCAGAGACAAGGCAGGCTTTTATCCTTCTCAGCTTTCTGGTGGACAGCAGCAAAGAGTTGCAATTGCCAGAGCTTTGGCTATGAAACCCAAAGTGATGCTGTTTGATGAACCAACATCTGCACTTGACCCTGAACTTGTGGGTGAAGTTTTAAATGTAATGAAAGAGCTGGCAAGGGAAGGTATGACAATGCTTGTTGTGACTCATGAGATGGGATTTGCAAGAGAAGTTGCAAACAGAATTGTTTTTATGGACAAGGGAAAGATTGTGGAAGAAGGATTACCTGAAGAGATATTCACAAATCCCAAGCAAGAGAGAACAAGACAGTTTTTGCAAAAGATATTGTGATTGTGGTAAGATTAAAAAATGTATATTTGAGAGAAAGCATAAGAGGGCTGTCTTTTAGGTTTTAATGGCAGCCCTTTTTAGCTGCCAGAAAAGATTTTTACACAGAAAGGAAGAAAAAACTTGAGTGAAAAACGAAAGATTTTAGCAGATGTTATTTTGCTTTTTGTTACAATGGTATGGGGAAGTTCATTTGTACTTATGAAAAATACAGTTTTAGATATGAACCCAGTGGCATTTTTAGCTGTCAGATTTATACTTGCCTGGCTGATAGTTTTAATAATATTCTGGAAAAATCTAAGAGGGTTGAAATTAAGGGAAGTTCTTTATGGCAGCATCATTGGATTTTTTCTATTTGCAGGGATGCTTCTTCAGGTTATAGGGTTAAAATATACATATGCTTCAAAATCAGCTTTTATAACTGGTCTTACTGTCATCTTGGTTCCTGTATTTGTAGCTCTGATTGAAAGAAAAGTACCCAAAATAAATGTAATGGTTGGTGTAGTTTTGGCTTTTATTGGGCTTTGGCTTTTGAGTGGTGCGAGGTTTTCAAACTTTAATTTTGGTGATTTTTTAACTCTTCTTGCTGACCTTTGTTTTGTGTTTCAGATTATCTCTATTGACATATTCACGGCAAAAGATAATATAAACACAGTAAATATTGCAATTTTTCAGCTAATGAGTGCAGCATTTTTATATATTATGACCTCAATTGTTTTTGATATTAATCTCATAAATATTAAGTTTAATCTAACAAGCATTATTACTATTTTAGTAACAGGGATTTTAGGGACAGCATTAGCATTTACTGCTCAAGTTTTTGTACAGAAATATACAACCCCTACTCATACAGCACTCATTTTTTCTGCCGAGCCAGTTTTTGGTGCATTTTTTTCTGTCATAATACCATCTGGACCTAACAATACAACTGAAATTTTGTCTTTGATTTCTTATGCTGGATGTGGTTTAATTTTAATTGGAATGGTTATAGCTGAACTAAACTTTGGTGGAAAAACTTAATATGGAGTTGAGCTGAAAAATGGAGATAGTTTTCTTGGGTGGTGCAAAAGAGGTTGGTGCTTCTTGTGTTTTAATTAAAGCTGGTGGCAAGAATATCTTGATTGATTCTGGAATAAGAATGAAAGAGGATAAACTTCCTAACTTACAGCTTCTTCGCGAGCTTGGCGGTGTTGATGTTTGCCTTATTTCACATGCGCACCTTGACCATATAGGAAGCCTTCCTCTTATTGCACGAGAATATCCTCATATTTTCTTTTATACAAACCAACCTACAAAAGATTTAATAAAGGTGCTTTTATATGATAGTTTGAGGATTATGGAGATTGCAGAAGATGAAATACCTATATATGCTGAAAAGAATGTAGAAGATTTGCTTGATAGAACTCTTACCTACGGATTTAACTACACATTTGAACCTGTTGAAGAAATCAGGGTGACCTTTTTCCCGGCGGGTCATATCCTTGGTGCTTCCATGATATTTATTCAGACTAAGGAAGGTAGCATTCTTTACACGGGTGATTTTTCGGCAGACAAGCAGCTTACTGTTGACAAGGCTTCAGTTCCCAAAATCAGACCTGATATTGTTATATGCGAATCAACTTATGGAGACAGACTTCACACAAACAGAAGTTTTGAAGAAGAAAGACTATTTAATACTATTTATGAAGTTATATCACAGGGAGGTAAAGTTTTAATTCCTGCATTTGCAATAGGAAGGGCACAAGAGGTTATTCTTATTTTGAGAAATTATATGAAAAAAAGAAAGGTTAGTTTTAATATATTCATAGACGGAATGGTAAGAGAGGTTATAAAAGTTTACAGGAACAATCCTACTTATCTGTCATCGCGGTACTATAAAAGGGTACTAAAAGGTGAGGAAATATTCTTAGCTGATAATATAAATGTGGTCTCTGACAAAAAACAAAGAGAGGAGATAATTTCTTCTTCAGACCCATGTGTAATAATCTCAAGTTCCGGTATGCTTACAGGGGGACCTTCTGTGTTTTATGCTGAAAAAATTGTGCAAAGTCCAAATGCTCTGATTGCAATAACAGGGTATCAGGATGAAGAAGCACCTGGAAGGAAACTTTTAGAGCTTGCTGAACTTTCAGAAAGTGAAAAAAAGATTGATCTAAATGGCAAGGAATATGAAGTGAAGTGCAGAGTAGAAAAGTACGGGCTTTCAGCACACAGTGACAGAGATAAGATTCTTGGATTTTTATCAACACTAAGGCCAAGAACTGTCATTTTTGCACATGGCAGTGAAGAAGCAATTTCACAAATTTCGGATATGGCAGTAAAAGAGCTTGATGCAAACATAGTTGTTCCACAAAATGGTGAAGTTAATATAATATCAATTGAAAGACCAAGAAAACAATTATCATTTTTTAATGTCAAAACGCTGAACAATCAAGAACTTTTAAATGAAGAGAATCTGAAGCTTTTGTGGCAGTACCTTGTGGAAAACAAGCAGGAATCCAATCATATAACAGCTGAACATGCTATTCTGATTTGGAATGGCAAGGAGTTTATAGAAAAAGATGAGATAAACAGAGTATTTGAACTTTTAAAAAAATCTGTTTATTTTGAACAAAATCCAAAAAAACCATACCTGTTTAGGATTTTGTCTGCCCAAGAGGTGGAAGAAAGGTTAAAGCCAAAACCTATGGAGCAGAATAGGATGAGAGAATTAGCATTTGAAATGTTTAATGAATATGGATTGTACAAGGTCGGTATGGACATTGAAAACAAGGTAGTTACATTTTATTTTCATTTCCCACAGGTTGCAAAAAGGCTTGAAGAGCAATTTAAGGAATTTGAAAAATTGACACTCTGGAAAGTTGATATAAATCCAAATATTAACCTGACGTATGCTTCAGAGTATGTTAAGAATTTTCTTAAAGATTATAATGTTAAATTGTTAAAATTTTCATATAATCCTGTGATAAATGCTATAGTAATAAGGATAAAGGAAAAGTTTGAGCAAATGAAAAATTTATCTGAAAAGTTTTTGGAAGAAACCGGGGTTAATTTGATATTTGATGTTGAGGAAAATAAACAAGAAGAAAATATAACTTTGCAAAAGAATAAGATGGAACAAAATAAAGTTCTACTTTTGATTGACCTTTATTTTGAAAATGAAAAAGATAAGATTTACAAAAAAAGTATTAAGGAAGGTGGAAAATACATTGAACTTTCCTTTGTAACACCTTTTGTAGGTGAAAAATATAAAGACAAGCTTGTTCAACTTTCGGAAAAGACCGGATGGGATATAAGAGTTTCTCAGACCATAAATCAAGTTGAAATGATTAATATATTGAATGAAATTTTATCAAAATACAATATAGAAATTCAAAAAAACCCCAGTATTTATCCAACTACAAGAGAGGTAAGAATAAAATTAAGTGAAGGTGTAGACGAAGATGTTTTGAAAAAAATATCTGGGGAATTTTTTGAGCGCACAGGATTTTACCTAAAAGTCTGAAGAATTAATTCAATAATAGAAAATAACTGAGGTTATTTAAAAGCAAGATTTTAAGATTGTATTTTGCCGATTTATAGTAAAACCAAATGAGCTAAAAACTGTATAATGCAAGGAAGGGGCTATCCAGGTATCTTTTTGGATAGCCCCTATAATCATTCTTTCGAAAATAACATTTCTTCAATTATCTCAGCAGCATCTTTTACAAATTTTGGGCAAACATTTTTAAACAGTCCATTTTCCTCGGCGTATTTTCTTCCATCGGGTGTGCTGATATCACAGTTTAACAGTTCCTTACATATTATAGTTTTATTTTTTTCTTCAAACTTTTTAACAAACTCTCTAACCTTTGAGTAAGCATTTGCTTTTGATTCTTTGTCTTGAAGTTCTGAACTTCCATATTTTAAACCAATCAGCATTAAAGCTCCTGTAACTGCTCCACATACATAACCTAAGCTTCCTAGACCTCCACCCAAATGGACAAGCAATTTTTGCTGCACTTTTTTCATCCAAGCCAAAATCGGTGCTGTAAGTAGAAAAGACTGCTTGAGAGCATGTAAATCCATTTAAAAATTTTTCTTTAGCAAGTTCGCTTCTGTTCATTTAAATATTGCACCTCCATTAAACATTTGCTATATTTTGTTACATTATAGCACATCCACTTTTAAAAAACAGCCCTTGACATTATTCGAATAATCGAATATAATCTATACGAAAGGGGTTTTGGTATGTTAGAAAAGAGTTATAAAAAAATGGCAGAGTATTTTAAAGCACTTTCTCATCCAACGCGAATAAAGATAATAGAGTTAGTAGCAGAAAAAGAAAGATGTGTATGTGAAATGATGGAGATATTAAACCTTGATCAATCTCATATTTCTCGTCACTTAACTATTTTAAGAAATATGGAAATAGTTGAAGACAGACGAGAAGGCAATAGAGTTTTTTACAATTTAAAAGATAGAGAGAGTTTGGATTTAATTCAGGCTGTTAAGAAAAAGTTTTGAAGTAGAAATTAAATAATTTTTTTAGCAAAAACATTTGATTATTCGAATATGTCAATAAATAATTAATATATTTTAAAGTTTTAGATAATTTTAAGTTTTCGAAGGGAGGTGATAATGTTGGCTAAAAACTGGTATCCTATAATAGATAAAGAAAAGTGTATTCAGTGTTATCAGTGTGTAAACTTTTGTCCTCACGATGTGTATGAGGTAGGGCAGGATGGATATCCCAATGTAAAAAATCCTGATAACTGTGTTGAGTTTTGCAGAGGATGTCAGAAGATTTGTCCTAATGAAGCAATAAAGTATTTTGGAGAGGAGAGGTGAAAAATAATGAAAAGAGGTTTGTTGCTGTGCGTTTGCCAAGGGACATGTCCTTCATTTCACAAAATGGATATTTTTGAAGTACTGAATAGTTTGAGAAGAGAAGGAATATTTGATTGGGTTGGATTGCATCCTCAACTTTGCTCTGATGATGGTGACAAATATTTGAAAGAACTTCTCAGAGGGGCAGAGATAGATCAGCTTTATGTAGCAGGTTGTGATCCAACAATGCAAAAGAAGATGTACCGTGATGCTTTTGAAGCAGTAGGCTTTCCGAAAGAAAAGCATATAGGTGTTGAAATCAGAAATATGGATACGCAACAAGCTATTGAGGCAATTAAAAAGGCTGTTGAAGAGCATAAATAAAATATTTTCAATGGGCTATCCACAAATAGACGTGGATAGCCCTTTTCTTATCTAATTCTGCTTGAAGGAATTTTCTTTGTAAATTTTTTCATCTTGAGAGCTATAAAGCTTCTTCTTTAAATACAGAGCAACATTTACTAAAAGAAGCATGACAGGAACCTCAATCAATGGACCAATAACTGTTGCAAATGCTTCGCCTGAAGCTAAACCAAAAGTTGCAACAGCCACTGCAATTGCAAGTTCAAAATCGTTACTTGCAGCTGTAAGACCAACAGTTGCGCTTTCAGGATAACCATATTTTCTTTTGTATGCTGTGAAAAATGTTATTAAAAACATTATAACAAAATACAACGAAAGTGGTATTGCAATCCTCAATACATGAAGTGGTAAAGTAACAATGTACTTTCCTTTTAGAGAAAACATCACAATGACTGTAAAGAGTAATGCTATTAAAGTTATTGGGCTTATCTTGGGTACAAAATTTTTTTCATACCATTCTCTACCTTTTTTACTGACCAGAAAGATTCTTGTCAATACTCCAGCTATAAAAGGAATGCCGAGGTAAATAAATACCGATATAGCTATTTCTTTCATAGAAATATTCAATGCTATTGAAGATGTGCTAATTCCAAAAAGTGGAGGAAGTAACTTTATAAATATATATGCTAATACTGAATAGGTGAGAACTTGCCAGATTGCATTGAGAGCAACAAGCCCTGCAACAAAATCCCTGTCACCATCTGCAAGGTCATTCCATACAAGAACCATCGCAATGCATCGAGCCAAGCCTACCAGTATTACTCCTATCATATAATGTGGATAATCCCTCAAAAGCAATATGGCAAGCAAAAACATGACAACAGGTCCTATAAACCAGTTATATAAGATTGCAATTCCAAAAGGTTTTTTGCCTGCTTTTGTCTTTCCTATTTCTTCATATCTAACTTTTGCAAGAGGGGGGTACATCATCAAAATCAGTCCAATAGCAATTGGAATTGATGTCGTTCCAATGCTAAGCTTATTTAGCACGTTTGCAAAGTTTGGGGAAAAATATCCTATCAAAACACCCACAATCATAGCAAGCAAAATCCAGACTGTCAAAAATCTATCTAAAAACGACAAGCATTTTTTCTGTTGCATTTTTATTTTCCCTCCCTATAGTATTCTTTTTTAATTCTTTCAATAAGCTCTAAAACCTTTTTCTCTATCTCGTCTCTTATTTTTCTAAATTCTTCAATAGGTTTTCCTACAGGGTCAGGTAGTCCCCAATCCTCTTTTACCTTACATGGGATAAATGGACATTCAACACCACAACCCATAGTGATTAAAAAATCAACTTCTTTTGGAATATCAAATATTGTCTTTGGAAAATGTGAAGATATGTCAATTCCAACCTCTCTCATGACTTCAATGGCAAGAGGATTTACCTCCTTTGCAATATCTGTTCCTGCACTGTACACTTCAATCAAATCTTTGCCGTAATGTTTTGCAAAACCTTCTGCCATCTGGCTTCGACATGAATTACCAACACAAACAAAAGCAACTCTTGGTTTCATTTTAAATATCACTCCTTTGCACTTTTTTAAAAGTATGTTCACATTCTTTGTATTTTTCTTTCAATTCTTTAAGCCGAATTAAATCATTTTTAAAAATCTCTTGCTGAGAAAACTTTTCTCTTAAAAATTCAATTAACTTTTCATTTTCTTGTAAAAATAATTTGTTTATACTGTAATATATCCATTGTGATTTTTTTGAAGCTGATAAAATACCAGCTACTTTTAATTTGTTTAGGTGTCTTGAAGTATTGGATTGTGTTGTGCCAAGTATTTTTTCTATATCACAAACACAAAGACTTTGCTGCAAAAGCAGATGTATTATTCGCAATCTACACTCGTCCCCAAGAATTTTTAAAATTTCGGCTAAGTTCATAATTACCCCCTTCATTCTATGATTATATTCAACTACACTCATATATCATACAAGATTGATATTTTCTTGTCAATATAAAAGGTATAGAAGAATTGATGCAATGAGATTATATTTTTAGAGAACATAACGAAGAATTATAATTACCTAATTTTTTGTAAAAATGATTTAAAAAAAAACTTGACAATATTCGAATAATCGAATATAATCATAACCATAAATTTAGCATTTGCTAATTACTGTATTGAGGAGGCTTGAGTTTAATGCCAAATGAGAAAAGAAGAAATGATCTTATTTTGTTTACAGTGATGGTTGGAGCATTTTTTTCTATGTTTGATAGTGGGATTGTCAATGTTGTATTACCTGTAATTGCAAAAGAGTTTAGTAAGGATATTAACATAATTCAGTGGGTGGCATCAATTTATCTTCTTACAATGTCGGCACTTTTGCCTATTTTAGGTTCAGTAGCCGATTCAATAGGGAGAAGAAAAATTTATAACTTAGGTTATTTTGTTATTTCAATATTTACTCTATTTTGTGGTTTGTCAGTGAATTTTGAGATGTTACTTGTTATGCGCGTATTGCAAGGAATAGGCGGTGCAATGGTTATGGCGAACGGATTGGCTATAGTGACCGAAAATCTGCCAGCAAGTGAAAGAGGTAAAAATATAGGAATATTAGCAAGTACAATGGCGCTTGGAAGTGTTTTCGGTCCACCAGTAGGTGGTGCTATAACTTCATTGTGGGGTTGGCGAAGCGCATTCATACTAACTTTTATAGTATCATTTTTGGGATTTGTTTTATCATATTTTACTATTCCCAGAGATAAGAAAGAGCACAAATTTAAGTTTTCTCAATTTGATTTTATTGGTTCTTTTTTACTTGTAATAGTAATAGTAAGTTTTATTTATGCTATATCTTCTATTAACAAAATTAAGCTGAACGATTATAATTTTACTATAAGCATATTATTGTTTGCTTTAGCACTTGTTTTATTTATCTATAGAGAAAGAAAATGTGATAATCCAGTTGTAGATTTAGGATTATTTAAAATTAAAAGTTTTTCAACAGCGGTAACTGCTTCACTGCTTTCATTTTTCACTATGTATACCCCTACAGTACTTCTTCCTTTTTATTATCAACGAGTTATAGATTTACCTGTTCAAAAAGCCGGTTTATACATGATGGCTTTTCCAATAGCAATGGCTATAATATCGCCTTTTAGTGGTAAATTATCAGATAAAATTGGCTCTTACTTGTTGGCAACATCTGGTTTAGTTATAAATGGAATTGCTTTAATACTTCTTGCAAATGTGAAAATGACTACACCTTTGGTTTTAGTAATATTTGCACATTCACTAATGGGGTTGTCATTGGGACTTTTTCAATCTCCTAATAATAGTTGTATTATGGGAAGCGTTCCAAAACAAAAACTTGGTATTGCTAATGGTATAACTCAACTTATAAAAAACTTGGGGATGGTTATTGGTATTTCTTTTTCCACAGCTTTATTTAGTGTATTTATGAACCAACAAAAGGGCATTTATGCCGTTAGATTTTTAACAAGCAGCAGTAAAGTTTATTACATTGCTGCTTTGATAAGTTTTATTGGAGCTTTAATATCTTATTCAAGACCAAGAAATGAAAGCTAAAAATGAGTTTTGACAAAATCTACAAAAAGGTGATATTTCATGAATAAAGATGAACTGAGCGCTAAATTACTTAGAGCGGTTGGACATCCTTTGAGATTAAGGATAATAAAAATATTACATGAATCTTCATCTCTCTCAACATACCTTTGATTTTCTCAAATACCTTTCGTTTTCTTCAAATTTCGTAGTTATAGAAATTTATCTGGTGCATGTTATTTCTATTATTGATCTTGTAATTGAATTGTCAAAAACTTTCATCCAGGTAAGTCTTATTTTCTTTAACGAAGAAAGTGTATATGGCGAAAATGTCTTTTTACATTTCTTAATCGAGCAAGTTTTACTTTTGTAGTTGTAGGTCTGGGCGCTTAAGATTATCACAGGAAGCAATACATATTTAGTACTTGCTTCTTTTGCCATGTTTTTAGCAGTCTCAACAATTTCGTTTTTATTTATTTTAAGTAGCTCAGTTTGATGATTATTTCTACAGTGAACAAAATTTTATTTTAAACTGGTCTTTAAGAGTTAATAGCCCAGCTAAAAAAGGTACTGATGAAGAACAGATTAGAATATACAGTCTTAAACATTTTTCAAAATATAGAGTTTTAATAATAGATGAAATAAGTTGTTTGCCCAAAGAACAATGATGGAGCGAATTTATTTTTTCAACTTATATCGAGCAGATATGAGAAGAGCAACACAATAATAACAACCAATGTTGTATTTTAAGAATGGGGAGAGATATTTGGTGGAGCAACGATAGCAAATGCAATTTTAGATAGGCTGCTCCATCATTCTTACGTGATTTTTATAAAAGGACCTTCATACAGATTGCAGTCAAAAACAGCATATTTTAGCAGCACAAACCAGCAAAGCTAAGTTTATTTTTTGTACATTTTTATTTTCGATTTTTTGTTCATTTTAATGATATTGACATTTACAGTGGTATACATTCCCCACAGGACTTACTGCTTTTTAATCCCCATTTCCAACTTTTACTATCACCTTCAATCCTTGATAAATCCTACTTGGCACGCCCGGGGGGAGTCGAACCCCCGACCACAGGATTCGAAGACCAATAATTTACGCCCTTAGCACTTAATTCCTCTTCACAAGCTGCTTCCACCAATTTGACCTCGAAAATTGCCTGCAGGATTTTTAAATTTTCGCAAAATCCTTACATTGTAAATCCTATACCTTGCCATCTTGTCATTATTATAGCCAACAATTACTATTTACTCAACTCCAAACTTTTGTTTCTTATGCATGTAAACAAATTTGCAATTAGAGTGCACGACAAGAATTTTCTGCTTTTTGTCTGTTTTATCACGTTCGGAAAGCCACCTGAAAGCCCCTACAACGCACGAAAAACGGTTAGGGGATATAAAAATATGCCTCGACCTTTGGATATGGCTTATACGCGACGGTAGAAATGGGAAAGCTGGCAGGTTTTAGGCAAAGCAAATTTGCAACCTCGCAAAATTTTTGGCTTGACAATTAGCGTGTGCACGTTTCAACCGCACAAAGCACGTTGCAAGCCTTTGAAATTGGTTGCTTTGCCGTTGTCTTTTGGGCCGATACACAACAGTTATAGAAAACAAACGTTCTTTCAACTTTTGTACAACTTTTACCCCTGCCATATGTTCTTGACCGTTCGGTAACTCACTTGTAAGTTAGGACATCGCACAAAAACAATGTCCTTTTTCACACTTTCTATCTCTCTTTTGCCACTAAAACCTTGAAAAAACCAAATATTTCACCCTGTGAAATCCTTTATTTTTTTCTCCAGCGATTCCTTTACAAGCATTTTTTCAAATTCACTTACTACCATTTGTTTACGACTTTCCAAAGCAAGCTTTTCTAAAATCCTTTCTGGGTCTATTTCTCCAATTTCGCCCAAATTCGCTTTATCCAAACCAGCAATCTTTAAAACTTCCAATGCAGTTTTAACACTGCCTTTGTCTAAAGCCTTATCAACAACGTCCAATGCTTTTAGCACCATGCAACGTATCTTTTCAATTGCTGTACTCCATATCTCCTGCCGACGCTTGTTCAATTCAGCCTGAAAATAAGGGTCATACAGTCGCCATTGGGTAACTGTAACCCTATTCACGCCAACAATTTCAGCGACTTCCTTATCAGTTTTGCCCATTACAAGCAAATCAATTGCGTTTTGCTGTTCAATTGTTAAACCGTGTTGCCTTTTGTATTCCTTTGCCATCATGATACCCCCTTACTGTTTTTCGTATTTTTCTTGCTTTTCTCAACAACTTGTGATAATTAATTCCCAGTGCTTCACACATCAACTCACAATAGCTTGAAAGCAAAAATTCCTCGGCAGTCTTTCTGTAATAGCTATTAGCCGACCGCAAGTCTAACAAGGCACGATGGATGATTGCAGCCGCCAACCTGCGGATTGCTGTAATCTCTACTCTATCCACATTCGACACCTACCACACCCATAATACAACACCACGCAGGCTATTTTCAAGTGTACACCCAGCATACCATAATACCCTATCTGAAATCGGTTTCTTTTGAACGCAAAATGAAAGGGACATATTTTTATATGTCCCGACCTTTCCTATGCATTTTAAAAGCCTTCTGTGAAATTTCTCGATAGCTTTCTGCTGGCAAAGCTTCTTCACCGCAACCATTACAAACCCAACCTTCCCATTCGTCGTTGCTAACCCATTTGAAAGCTTCACCGCAACGTGTACACAAACTGTTAGGGGAAAGTACACCTGTCCCTAACGTTATGCGGTTTTTCCACTCTGGCACATCATTTCCAATTGATACACAAGCTACAAACTCAACCCTGCCTGTCTCTTTCAAACACGGCAAACACACAAAACCTTTTTCCTGCCCTTTCTCGGCAAATTCAAAATCCTTGCTGCCGCATACAGGACACTTTGCATTTAGGGAAGATTGCAGCTTTTCAATTTCCCATTCACGCTGTGCACATTTTACAAACTTTGTGTAAAGCTGCAAATCAAGTTCATTTGGATTCTTCTTTGCAAACTCTTGTGATAACCTTTCCAGCATAGCCCAAAAATGACCTTCTTTACTGCAAAGTTGCTTGTCATAAGCCTTCTTTTTCAGCTTTGCAAAGTAGGAAGGCTTTTGACTTTTCGCAAATTCCCTTATCTCAAGGTCGGTCATAAGCCTTATTGTGCGGTTAACTTGCTTATTTGCAATTTTTATTGGATTAACTTGGTTAACCAGCGTTGTAGCTGCCTTATCCATTACAATAGTAGCAACCGATGGACAACCAGCAACGGCACCTGCATTGTTTGCAACATTTTTTGACTCTTCAATTAGGGAAAGCCAATCCCATGGTCGCATGAAGTGCACCTCCTGTCATGGTTTGCAATTTCATTCAAGCAGGGGAAAAGCATAAGTGTAATTTTTATTCATCCAATTAGGGAAGGTGTAAACCTTCCCTATTTAACTTTAAGTTTAAAAGGGAAAAGTTCAGAATTTTCAAGGCTTTGCGACCCCTAAAGGGTAGGTAATTACTGTCGCTTTTCGAAGGTAAATACTGTCGGTTTTCATAGGTAATTACTGTCGGTTATCTTGGTGTCCTACTGCATAATTATGCATCTCAAGCTGCATATTTATAACATCCAAATGTTTTTGTGCTTCCTCGGTTATTTGCAAGATGATATTGTCTTTTAGGTCAAAGTGGTAGCTAATCACTCCTAACTGATGCAGCAACGACAAAGCTTGCATAACCAAAGGTCTTGCTTGGTCTAATGGCTTTTCTGGGATTATGTCATTTATGAATGCTGCTTTGTTGCGTTTGTGGACATTGTTTTTGCGACAACGACTTAGGCAGTAATAGTACATTCGCTTTGCTACTTGATTTTTGTTGATTTTTTCAATTACTCGATAATCGCCGAAAATTAAATAGCGTAAATTGATGTTTTCGTTAATAGAAGGCGGAATGCTAACTTTAACCTTCTTGACGTATTTCCCTTCTTGGGTAGGCAACCAATTATCATTTTCTCCCATTTTGCGTTCCTCTTCTTTGCCTTCTTTTAGAACTTTGTAACAGTAACTCAAAGAAGTCAGCAGATAGAAGCTTTCTTTTTTCCTCTCTCCATTAGGGTGGTAAAACTCCTCTATTTGGATTCCAGTTTGAAAAAGGGTAAAAAGGGTTTCAAACAGCTTTTGCTTGTTTGCTTCACAAACTTTAAGCCCTTTCTTTCGTAAAAGGTAGGTCAAGGGAATTTCAAAAGTGTTGTCGATAATACCATTCTCGACCTTATAGGTGAGAATAGCGAAGTAAATTTCTCGGTCAAATTCTGTTAGGGCACGTGTACTCATGCCTTTTATAATACCGCCTTCTTTTGTTTTGCTTTCCCAGAAGACTTTGCCATTTTGTAAAGTCGCTGTTCCTCTAAAAGGTACAATTGGATTGATTGCAAGGTTAATCTCTGCTATAAACTTACTTGTCAAAGCTTGGCTTTCTTTCATTGCTTTCAACCTCCTCAAACAAGTAAATCCCACCCCAAAATCGCATTGTGATATTGTCCCCTATACTGCCATATCTGTTCTTGACACATTTGAAGTAAATTGTATAGCCGTTTCCTTTGTAGCTATCGTGAACAACTCGGTCGTCATCTCTTTGCATCAAGAAAGCAGCCGCAACGTCATATTCAATGTCGCCACTTTCCTTAAAAGCGTCTAAACCTGTTTTCCCATAGCCAGATCTGTTTAGGCTGCTGATAACTACAATTGGGATGTTAAAATCGTCTTTGATTTCAAAAATTTCTTCAAGCACCATATCCACTCGCTGTTTTTCACTTTGATAGTTTGCTTGCGGTTTCAAAAGCTGTAAATAATCAATGAAAAGCACAGGATTGTTTAGGTATTGCAATGTGTATTTAACCTCTTCTAATTTGCTGCTTTTGATAATGTGAAGTTTGTCGTGATACTTCTTTGTATAATCAACGACCACTTGCCAATAATCTTGCTTTTCCTCTTGGGTTGCTGTATTTGTACGCAGTTTTCTGTAGAAGTCATATGCTGCAACTTTGTGTCCAATTTTCTTTTTGGCTAATTCTCTACAAAAAATCCTCGTTAACAACTCTTCAATGGACATTTCAGCACTCAAAATAACGCATTCCAAGCCTTGTTGCAGCAAATTGTCCACTAATTGCAAGATAAAAGTAGTTTTTCCGACGCTTGGTTCTGCACCAAAAGCATATATATTGGCTGGCACCAGTCCACCATTTAATACCTCGTCTAACTGCTTAAAACCTGTAGGAACAGTCTTTGATTTTTCGCCTTCAATATAAGCTTTGTAATCGTCCATCAAAACGATTAAGGAATGTGGCTTGAAAGCAACCTTTAGCTGCCATTTTAAAAACTTTGTACACTCTTCAGGGTTACTTGTCCAAAATTCGTTTATGTCTTTGTAGGGCAGATTACCTTCCCATTTACAAATAGCCACTTTGTACTGGTTTTTCATCTTGTCAAAAAGCTGTTTTGCAGCTTTGCAGCCTGCCTCGTCATTGTCAAACAAGATGTAAAAATTTTTGTCTTTGGGCTTGATTTGATTAAGCACTTGCAAAAACTCTTTTTGGTTTTCACACCCATTCAAAGCTATTGCAGATTGTCCTATTGCTGCTTCAATTGTTAGTGCGTCGAATATACCTTCAGTAATGAAGACATTAGTTTGCTGTTCATCTTTCAATAAGTCAACATTGAATGGTATTGCATTGCTGCCTTTAGGAAATTCATAGCGTGGCTTGTTATCATCAAGATTGCGACGCACATAGCTTATTATCTGCCCACCTTGGAAGATGGGAAGTACAATTGCGTTGTTTTCAATATCAAAGCCTATCTTGTATTTGTCAATTAGGTGAAGGGAAATTCCCCTGTCTGTAAAGTAATTTGTCAGGTTTGCATATTGATAACATGTCTCCACGTATGCTACAATCTTTTCAAGAGAAAGCTTTTCTACTTGCGTATTTTCTTCTGTCTGCTTGCTGCCAATAGACAAGCCTATTTCGTCAGCCAGCATTTTTACCGCCTCCTTGAAGTCTACATTGTGGTATTTCATCGCAAACGTAATAACGTCGCCTTTGGTATCGCAACCAAAACACTTGAAAAACTGTTCGCTGGGCTTGATGTAGAATGATGGGTTTTTATCAGGATGGAAAGGGCACAAAGCTTTGTAGCTGCTACCTTCTTTCTCTAACTGCAAGTATTTGCCAATGTAATCAACAATGTCGATTTTGCTTTTAATTTCTTTGACAATTTCTTGCATTTGCATTACAAACACCTCCCAATTGGTTTTGGTCGATAGCTTTCTAATCCATAAAGCCGCCCTACCGATGACCGAATAGGGCAGCGATAAAAATAGGTTATGAAGCCTTCTCGACTTTGGTAAAATACTTAAGTGGCAAATAGTATTGTGCAGTTGAATTACCAAATGTTCGCACAATGGCTTTTTCAATAAACTTATCAAAGTCAATTTCATACATGTTGCCAGTGTTAATCTCTTCTATTTGTATTAGTTTACAACTTCTTTCTTTGAGTTCCTCAACAACGCTTTTCTCAATTCCATATGCATTTAGGACAAGTAATTTGCTGTGAGTTGAGACAGCTTTGTAAAAGATTTTTGTTTTTGAATTGAAGTGCCCTGCAGTAACTTCACGTCCCAAACATTTGTTGAAAACCTTGAAAACCATTAGGGATGCCTCCTTTCATGTTTGAAAACTTATTTTAACTATATTACAATCAAAACCAAAAGGACTAATTGTTTGTTTTTTTTTTAGGTGGCTTTAAGCCACTCTTTTTTTTATGCCGTTTTGCTGTCCATCTCCTTTAAACTTCCATCAGGATTTGCTATCTCCTCAACGGAAACACCGAAATAGGTAGCTAAAGCCTGCAATAATTTGGGGTACGGTCGTCGCCAGCCTCTTTCAATCTGGCTAATTAGGTTGGGATTTATTCCAATCGCAAACCCTAATTGGGTTTGAGAAAGTCCCTTTTGTCGTCGCAAAAATTCAACTTTCGTCATTTTGTTTACCCCTCCCACATTCTTACCATTTATTTTGTGGTATTGACTTTTTCCTAAACTTTTTGTATCATGTAATTACTGCGAAGTCAATAGTTAACAAAATGGTATACAATTCGTTGTAAGCCTTGCAACAGAAGGGATTGATAGGTATGCATGAAATTTTTACCATTAGCATGAGTTTGGAGTACCAGCAGGAAGTGTATTTCACCTACCGTTGGCAAAAAGGGAAATATCCCTTTGACGAGGCAGATTGGCTTATTGCCCCTAATCCGAATGGTTGTAAAAAGGTTTATAACCCATTTAGGGAAGGACCAAATAACGATAATCCTTTTGGTCTCTTGCCTAAATTGGCTGAATTGGTTGAGAAAAAGAAAAATGGCGGAGACAAAAAGAAATTAATGCTGAAATGGGTAAAAGAGTATGGATTTTTAGGGTCGTATCCAGTATATTATGGTAACTGCTTACCGTCCAAAAACCAAGAAGAAGTTGGTGGTTTCTGGTTTGAAGCAGAAAGAATAGCAACCCTATGGGAAAGGTTTGTTCAACTACAGCGTAGTGATTTCGAAGCTTTAAAAACGTGGATAAAACTTCAGCCTGATGAATTGCAACACTCTGTTTATGTGGATTTCAGCAAGGATGACCAGATTACCGTTTACCACAATCCACAAATACAAATTCAGCCTTCCGACCTAATAAACATTGCTATGCATTACCTGATTTTTCACATTTCGCAATTAATGCAACAAGAAAGATGGACTTTACATGTAGCAGATATAAAACAGATATTGGAGAAACCTGTTATTTTTCCAAAAGTGTGTGTTTTGCGACTTATAGACGCTTTGTACTGGCAACTGCTTTTACTTGTATTAAACCAAGACAAGATTCGCATTTGTGAATATTGCCATCAACCATTTATAATTGCCCCAAAAGACGCTGACGATAGCGAAAATGAAGTGATTTTGAGACGGTCTGAAAAAGCGAAATACTGTTCGGAAAGTTGTTACCAAACTGCTAAAGTGTATCGCTATCGCAAAAGAAAAGCGAAAAATAAATAGCCCTTGCCTATTCGTTTGGGCAAGGGCTATTTATTTAGCTTGTTCTTGACTCTCTTTGTCTGTTGCAATAACATGTTCAATGGAGAAGCTGTGTTGTTTATCTCTCGCAAGTCGTTTTGTGTGAAGTGGACATACCGCTTGGTCATCTCCAATGTGGTATGTCCAAGTGTTCTTTGCAAGCTTAACTCATAACCGCCGTTTTTGAGATAAAGCAAAGCAAAAGTGTGTCGCAAGTCATAGGGTCTTATCTTGACTCCTAATTGCTTGCTGTATTTCGCCATTCTTTTTTCCCAAACACTTCTATTCATTGGCTTTCCTTCAACAGTGCAAAATACGGGCACTTTATCATCCCATTGGGGATGTCTCGCAGCGATTAACTTCTTAATGGCTGCTGCTGTAACAGGCAGAATGGGCAATGTTCTTGACACTCTTGTTTTTGCTGCCTCACTTGGAATATAAACTTGCAGCGTCTTAAAATCAAAATGTTCTATTAGCAAAGAAAAAGCTTCTTTCGGACGTATACCTGTGTCAAGGACAAGCAAGATGAGTGCATAATCTCTTAAGCCACAAAATGTTTGCTTATCGGGTAGTTGCAGAAGCTTCTCTAATATTTCGGTGTCAATGTTAACAATTCGTCCTTCAGCTTTTCGTTTTGGTACCCCTTCCAATGGATTTCGTGAAAGCAGTCTTTCTTTCACACACCACTTAAAAAACGCCTTCAAATACGTGAGACGTAAATTGTAGGTCGCAGGCTTGATAGGCTGTGAAAGGTATTCAAGCAAACACTTCTTAAGCTGCTGTTCATCGTCGAAGCAATTAGGAAAGTGTTTAAAAAAATTGGTAACGTGAAATTCATAATCTCTAAGCGTTAATTCACTTCTTCCTTCAGCACGCTTGTAAAACAGAAATTGCTGCAAAGCGTCTTGCCAACTTACCTTTAAGGTCTTTCTGGGCATAATAAAACCACCTCACGCAAAAATTTAATTGCGTTTGGTGGTCGCAGCTTGTGAATTTAACTCCTACCGCCTGCTTAAAATCCTACACCCTATTTTGCTTTTAAAATTGGCTGCAGGACTTGTTACTTTTTAATCCCCATTTCCAACTTTTACTACCACCTTTAATCCTTGATATATCATATCTGGCACGCCCGGGGGGAGTCGAACCCCCGACCACAGGATTCGAAGTCCTACGCTCTATCCTCTGAGCTACGGGCGCATGTCTTTTATAACACCAATTTAAATTATAAAATCAAATCAATGAATTTGCAACCTTTTTAAATATCTTAAAATATTGATATTAATCTTAATTTGCAAAACACCAAAATCGTTCAATCCAAAGAAAAGTTGTAGTATAATAAGAACAAGTTCAACGTTAATGCAATTAACAAGGCATAAAAAAAATGATATCTGAGGGGATAATGATGTCAGAAATTTTTGAGAAATACTTTGGAAAACACAACAGTTTTTCTGAAAGCACCAAGTGGGGAGAAGTAGTTTCAAATCAGAAAACTTTTGAAGAGCAAAGAAAAATTGTGGATAAATTGGCGTCACTTCTTTACCTGAATTTAAGCCTAATATTCAGGGAAGATAAAAAATTTGAGATTGACCATGGTGAATTTAAAGAAGAGATTATAGCTGGAAATTTAAATGGTATTCACTCAGAAGCTGTGCTTTTAAAACCAAGGGATTTGAATCCACCTTATCCTGTGGTGGTTGTTTTGCATGACCATGGTGGATTTTACTACTATGGTAAAGAAAGAATATACAGGCAAGACAATACCCAGACTTTTGTCAATGAATACCAGAAAAAATTTTACTCATCATTGCCGTGGGCGTTAGAGTTTGTAAAAAACGGGTTTGCTGTATTTTCTCCCGATGCATTTTATTTTGGGAAAAGAAGGCTTTCTGCTGAGTTAATTGAGCTTTTAACAGATGACAATTCAATAAATGAGCTTTTGAATTATCAAGAAGGTTTAGATGAGTACATAAGAATTTTCAATAAAATATCCTCCCAACTTGAACCTATAATGTTTAAGAATATCAATCTTTATGGGACAAACTGGCCAAGCATTTTGTTAAATGAAGATTTGGCATGGCTTAACTATCTCTTGCAAAGAGAGGATGTAGAGAAGAAAAGAATTGGTTGCATGGGATTTTCCTTAGGGGGCTTTAGGACACTTTTTTTGAGCAGCCTCAGAAATGAAATAAAATGTAGCATCATCATTGCCTTTATGTCTGAATTTAAAAAAATGCTTGGCAAAACTGCAAGACATACTTTTATGGTTCATATTCCAGGTTTTACAAGGGTTCTTGACCTGCCTGATGTTGCAGCTTTGATTGCTCCAAGAAAACTTTTTATTATGCAGTGTGAGTATGATCGTCTCTTTCCAAAAGATGCAATGCAGTCTGCTGTAGAGAGGATAAAAAGTTACTTTGTAAATTTTGATTGTGGTAACCAATTTGAATACAAATTTTATCCAAATGGGCATGAATTTAATTTAAATATGCAAAAAGATGCTTTGGAGTACATAACAAAAAATTTGTAAAATCTTCAAATGTGAGGAGGTAGTTAATTTGAAACATCTGGGGAAAAAAGTTTGGGTGATACCAGATGGTTACATTCCATCAGAAGGTTCAATGTCAATTCCTGGTCATGAGTGTTTGTGTATAGTAAACACAGGGGATAGCGACGCAAAAGTAAAGCTTACTGTATTTTTTGAAGACAGAGAACCAATTGAAAGTGACTATTTTATTGTCAAGGCAAGAAGAACAATTCATGCATGGTTAAATAAGCCAGAGCTGATAGGAGGTCTAATTATTCCAAAAGAAGTTCCATATTCTCTTGTTGTTGAGAGTGACAAAGAGATTGTTGTTCAAATGTCACGTCTTGACACAAGACTTGGCAATATGGCGCTTTTGAGCGTTATTGGTTTTCCGATTGAGTAAGGGTAAGCAGACATTATATTTTAAAAGGAGGCTTTTATAATGGGCAAAATCAAGCTGAAAAAATTTTTGCACGGTGGAGACTACAATCCTGACCAGTGGACAGAGGATGTGTGGGAAAAGGACATTGAATTTATGAAATACTATAATGTAAATGCAGTTTCTATGCCAATATTTTCATGGGCACAGCTTCAGCCAAATGAAGATGAATTTACATTTGAATGGCTTGATAAAATAATCAATAAGCTCTATTCAAATGGTATACATGTCATCTTGGCAACACCTACAGCTTCTCAGCCAGCATGGCTCTCTAAAAAGTATCCTGACGTGTTGCCTGTTGATATTCATGGAAGAAAAAGAAAACATGGAGCAAGGCAGAACTACTGTCCCAACAGTCCAAACTTCAAAAATGCAGTGAGAAGAATTGTTGAAGAGATGGCAAAAAGGTATAAAGACCATCCTGCAGTTATAATGTGGCATATCAGTAACGAATATGGTCCTTACTGCTACTGTGAAAACTGTGCGAAAGCCTTTAGACAGTGGCTAAAAGATAGATATAAAACATTGGATGAGCTTAACAAGAGATGGAACACAGCTTTCTGGGGACATACATTTTATGATTGGGATGAGATAGAAGTTCCATCGTATCTGAACGAGGAATATGAATATTTGCCTGGAAGACAGAAAAGCTCATTCCAGGGACTTTCGCTTGATTACAAGAGGTTTATGTCAGACAGCCTTCTAAATCTTTATAAAATGGAAGTTGAGATTATCAAAAAATACATGCCAGATGTCCCTGTTACAACAAACTTGATGGGACCGTTCAAACCTCTTGACTATCACAAATGGGCAAAACATATGGACATTGTATCATGGGACAATTACCCTTCGATAAAAGATGCACCAAGCTCTGTTGCATTCAAACATGACCTTATGAGGGGGCTCAAAAGAGACCAGTCTTTTATATTAATGGAACAAACACCAAGCCAGACAAACTGGCAGTGGTACAACTCTGCAAAAAGACCTGGTATGATAAGGCTTTTGAGCTATCATGCAATTGCACACGGAGCTGATTCTGTGCTGTATTTCCAGTGGAGACAGTCGGTCGCTTCATGTGAAAAGTTTCACTCTGCGATGGTTCCACATGTTGGGCACCTTGAGACGAGGGTGAGCAAGGAGCTTAAAAAGATTGGCGACGAACTTTTGCTTCTTGATGAGATTTTGGAGTCAACAACTAAGAGCGAGGTTGCACTTTTATTTGACTGGGAAAACTGGTGGGCGCTTGAGGAGAGTATGGGATTTAGAAATGATATATCCTACCTTGAACATGTAGATGCGTACTACAGAGCTCTATATAAGTTGAAAACAAATGTGGATGTTGTTGACCCGAAAGAGGATTTAACAAGGTACAAGCTTGTTGTTGCACCACTTTTGTATCTTCTTGACGAAGAAAGTGCAAAGAACATAGAAAACTATGTAAAAAACGGTGGAATATTTATTACAACATATCTATCAGGACTTGTTGATGAAAATGACAGAGTAATTCTTGGCGGCTATCCGGGTTGGTTTAGGAAACTCTGTGGTATCTGGGTTGAGGAGATTGATGCGCTTTTCCCTGATATGAAAAATGCTATTATACTTGAAAAACCTATAGGTATGCTTGACGGAAAATACGAATGTGATTTTATCTGCGACGTTATTCACCTTGAAGGTGCAAGGGCGCTTGCTCACTATGAACAGGATTATTACAGCAAAATGCCGGCAGTTGTTGAAAATGATTATGGAAATGGAAAGGCAATTTATATTGGAACAAGACCAGAGCAAAGGTTTATAGAAGGTCTTGTTAAGTTCTACGCTGAAAAGGCTGGTATACAACCAATATTACCTGTGCCAGAAGGTGTTGAAGTAACAAAAAGAGAAAAGAATGGGAATGAATATGTGTTTCTTTTGAATTTCAATGGTTATGATGTAAATATTGAGCTAAAAGATGAGTATTATGAGTTGATAACACAGAAGGTTTTGGGCGGAAAAGCTACTCTTGCGTCCAAAGAGGTTATGATACTAAGAAGATTAAAAGGTTAAAAAACCGCAGATACTACCCCCTGATAACTACAATAGAGGTGGCAGTACAGAATGTCGCCAAAGTATTCTGGTGTTGAATCCACAAAAGAATAGTAAGAGGCCCTTTTCTCTTCATACCTGTAGAAAGGGGTCTCTTAATTTTCTCTTGAAATAGAATATATATTCGGTTATTATATAGGTATAAATTAACTACACGCAGTCTTTAAAAAAAGAAGTGATTTGTATGGATATATTTGAAAAACTTGAGGTGCTTGGTGCTGCTGCAAAGTATGATGTTTCGTGCGCGTCAAGTGGAAGCAAAAGGGAAAAGCATTTTGGATTTGGCTCAACATTTTCTGCAGGTATTTGCCACAGCTGGACAGATGATGGGCGTTGTATCTCCCTTTTGAAAGTTCTATTTACAAATGAATGTATTTTTGACTGTGCTTACTGTATTAACAGAAGGAGCAATGATATAAAAAGGGCAACATTTACGCCTCAGGAAATTGCTGAGCTAACCATAAACTTTTATAAGCGAAACTATATAGAGGGTCTTTTTTTGAGCTCTGCCATCAAAAATTCTCCTGACTGGACAATGGAGATGCTTTTTCGAACAGTCTGGCTTTTGAGATATAAATACCAGTTCAATGGATATATTCATGTTAAAGCTATTCCCTATGCATCACTTGATTTAATAAGAAAAACCGGATTTTTGGCTGACAGAATGAGCGTCAATATTGAACTTCCATCTGAAAAAAGCTTAAGGCTTCTCTGTCCAAATAAAACAAAAGAGAGTATATTAAAGCCCATGGAGTTTATAACAAAAGTAGCTGAAGAAGAAAAAAATTTTGTATCGGCCGGTCAGAGCACTCAGATGATCATTGGTGCAACAGATGACAGTGATTATAAAATAATCAATTTAAGCCAGCACCTTTACAAGAAGTTTAAGCTCAAAAGGGTATACTATTCTGCATATACGCCTGTAAATCATGATCCAAGAATATTGAAAGTGGAGAGTCCACCGCTTTTGCGTGAACACAGACTCTATCAGGCAGACTGGCTGATAAGGGTTTATAACTTTTCTGCTGATGAGCTTTTTAAAACCAAGGATGAAAACCTGGACCTTGAAGTTGACCCGAAAGTGATGTGGGCGCTCAGAAATCTTGATAGGTTTCCTGTAGAGGTGAACAGAGCAAGCTATGAAGAACTCATAAGAGTGCCGGGAATCGGTATAAAAAGTGCAAGGAGGATAATAAAAAACAGGGTATTTCATTCTCTGGATTTTGAGGATTTAAAAAAGATGGGTGTTGTTCTAAAAAGAGCAAAATATTTTATAACATGCAACGGCAAGACATTTGAAAGGTTTTTGATTGACTTAGAACCTGAGAAAATAAAGCAAAAACTTACAGATAAAAATTCTTTACAAAGACCTCAGCAGCTTTCCTTTTTTGATAGGGAAGTATTTACATCTGTGATAACAGGGGAGATTTAAAAGGTGGACAAAATATTTTTGTATGATGGAACATTCGAAGGTTTTATGTGTGTGGCATTTCACATAATTTCTGAAGGTATAGATAAAGATAGGGTTATAATTGTTTCAAAAAATGAGTACCAACCGATGTTCATAGATAGTGTAAGAGAGGTTCAAAATGATTTAAAAACGTTTTTGGCAATGAGGAAGGGCATAATTGAAAAAGCTGATAGCAGTGTTTTCAAAAAGATTTACTATGCATTTTTATCAGATACTAAGGACAAAGAGGGTTATATTTTGAGATATCTATTTTTTGTATTCGAGCATGGTAAAAAGATAAAGTATCTTTACAGTGATGATTTAGTAAATGCAGTTGAAAAGATGACAAAAAACGTTAGCAGGGAAATAGGAAAGTACATGGGGCTTATGAGGTTTTGTGAGACAGATAAAGGTTTTCTTTATGCCAAGTTTGAACCCAAAAACGACATCATAAAACCAATTGCATATTTTTTTAAAAATAGACTGAATGGATTTTACTGGGCTATCCATGATGTGAAGCGAAACAAAGTTGCTATTTACGATAGAAAAAAAGTCCAGTTTTTAACTTGTGACAACCTAAAATTGAAAGTGACTCATCAAGATGAGATGTTTCAGATGCTTTGGAAGAATTATTTTAAAGCAGTGGCAATTGAAGAGAGAAAGAATCTAAAACTTCAGCAGCAGAACATGCCCAAAAGATACTGGAAGTATCTTGTAGAAAAAAATTAGGTGTACATCCTTCTTTTCGGATGCACACCTTTTTGTTTTGAGCATAAGTTTAAAATTTTATTTCTTCTTTCCTTTGTGAGGCTGCTGAGGAATCTTTTTTATTTCTATTTCTATTTTAGAGTTACCTTTGCCAGGAATTGTGATTTTCTTTTCTGGTGTTGGCTGAATATACTTTTTGGGCATGTTGAGAGAGTTTTTTACAATGTTTTCTATCTTAGAAAGAATATCCGTGTACAGATTTTTTATTTCAGAGATAATATTGACTTTTGCTTGATACAAACTTACAACTTCATTCAATATGCTTACCATTTTGTTATAGTCGCCAGTTTTAATTGTTTGATGATATTCATAGAGTTTGATTTTTATCTGCTTCTCGATAGTATTTATCTGATACACCTTTTGACTTACTGTTGGTTGTATCTGGTCCATATACTGTTTTATTTGATATACAGCCTGGTCAACTGCTTGTTGCTGCTGGTTTTTATAGACTTCTTCATATACTTTTAGTTCGTTGAGTTTTTGGTTTAGTTGATTGTTGAGCTCTGCTACCTTGGAAGATGAGAAGTTCTTTTTGTGAAGTTCCTTTTGAAGTTGGGATATAGTCTTGTTCACCTCGTTAATTATTTTGTTCATTTCCTGAGTGAAGAAATTCTTATCATATCTTTTTGCAGCTTGAATGTAAGCATTTATCTTTGCCCTAAGATGATTTACCTCAGCATTAATCTTGTTAAACTTTTCCTTTAGCTGATTTATTTGCAAAATGAGATTGTTAATAGTCTTTTTCTGCTCTTTTGTAAGCTTCTGCGGCTGTTGAATATTAACACTGTCATTTGAAATGGGTGGAATCACTTCGGTGGTTGAATTTGTACTATATGTCGAAGAATATGTTGTGGTTGTGGTTGTCGAATTTTGAGTGTTGTAGGTCTGAGAGTAGGTTGTATTTTGTGTTGTTTGATAAGTTTGTGCCTGGGTTGTGTCGTAAGTTGAGCTTGTCACAGTTTGAGAAGATGAAGTAGTTGATGCATCTTGGTCAGCATATACCGGTACTAATAAGAGAAAAGTAAAGATGAAAACTAAAATTAAGCTTATCAGTTTTCTTTTCATTTTTTACTTACCTCCTTGTAAATTTTTTCTTCTACTCTTTATAATACCTCATTTATTTAGGTTTTTTGTTTCTCAATTATTAAAAAAGTGTGTAAATTTTCAATAGACAAATTTTATAATTTGGTGTAACATTTCAGAGGGAAATTTAATTTTGCAAAAAGTAAAAGGGTGAGAAATATGAGCACAATGTATGATGTCATTATTGTGGGGGCAGGACCATGTGGAATATTCACGGCGTATGAGCTTGTAAAAACTTCTTCTGCGGCAGAAGTTGTGATATTCGAGAAAGGAAGAGACATCGAGTCAAGAGAGTGTCCAAAGAGAGTTACAAATGTTTGCAGCGGCTGCAAACCCTGCAATATAACAACTGGATTTTCGGGTGCAGGTGCATTTTCAGATGGGAAGTTGTCACTATCACCAAACGTTGGTGGCAGAATTCAAGAATTTGTTGGGCAAAGCAAGGCAGTAGAGCTAATAAGGTACGTAGATAGCATATACCTTGAAAATGGAGCAGACACTAAAGTATATGGTACAAATAGCCAGGTGATTGAGGAAATAAAAAGGAAGGCAACTGTTGCAAACCTCATGCTTGTTGAAAGTCCAATAAGACATCTTGGCACCGAAGAGGCAAAAAAGATATACAAAAGATTCCAGGATTTTCTTTTGGCAAATAACATTGAGATAAAGTTCAAAACCCCTGTAAAAGACTTGATTGTAGAAGACGGGAAGGCAGCAGGGGTTGTTGCTGAGGATGGCAGTATATACCGTGCAAAAAATGTAGTTATATGTGTTGGTCGTGAGGGTGCAAGTTGGCTTTCTAAAATTATAGAAAAATACAATATTCCGTGCGACAACAATAGAGTTGACATAGGTGTTAGGGTTGAGACACCAAATCACATTTGGAAAGGGATTACCGAACATCTATATGAGAGTAAATTTATTTACTATACAAAAACCTTTGACGACAAAGTAAGAACATTTTGCATGAACCCTGGCGGATATGTTGCGGTTGAACACTATGACAACTTGGCAGTTGTAAATGGACACAGTTATAAAAATATCAAAAGTGATAACACAAACTTTGCGCTGCTTGTCTCAAAACATTTTACTGATCCGTTCAAAGACAGTATAAAATATGGAAAGTACATTGCAGAACTTGCCAATATGCTATCGGGTGGGAAGGTACTTGTGCAACGTTATGGGGACTTTATTAGAGGAAGAAGGTCTAACGAGGAGAGAATAAGGAGAAACTCTGTCGTTCCTACATTGCAAGATGCAGTAGCAGGGGATTTGAGCCTTGTTTTGCCATACAGGATAATGCTTGATATAAAAGAGATGATTGAAGCTTTGGACTATGTAGTGCAGGGAGTTGCATCGTTTGACACGCTGCTTTATGGTGTTGAGGTTAAGTTTTATTCAAACGAGGTAAAAGTCAAGAACAATTTTGAGTGTTTAACAATTCAGAACCTTTATTTTGGTGGCGATGGAGCAGGAATTACAAGAGGACTTATGCAGGCGAGCGTGAATGGAGTTTTGATTGCTCGCGAGATTGCAAATAAATTATAAGTTCATTCGTTTAAGCTTTTGAGGTGGTCTTAATAAAGAGAGAAAAGGCCACCTTTTTGTTTTGCTAAGTTTAAGATATAATAAATTAAAGAAAGGAAGTGCTTTTTAAGGATGATTGACCTTCATGTTCATACAACATTTTCTGATGGGACATTTACTCCTCAAGAAGTTGTTAGATTTGCTAAAGAAAAGGGACTTTTTGCTATTTCAATAACTGACCATGATACAACAGATGGAGTTAAGGATGCTATTGAAGAGGGAGAAAGACTTGGACTTAAGGTAGTCAGTGGTGTTGAGATAAGTGCTGATTTTGAGATAGAGATGCACATTTTAGGGCTTTTTATAGATATTGATAATAAATTCTTACAGCAAAAACTTAAAATGTTAGAAAAATTCAGAAAAGAAAGAAATCCTCAAATAATTAAAAAGCTCAGACAAATGGGTTACAACATCTCAATGGAAGAGGTAGAAAAACTTGCTTTAGGTGAGATGATAGGAAGACCTCATATTGCTAAGGTACTTGTTCAAAAAGGGTACTTTTCTACTACAAAAGAGGTATTTGAAAAGCTTTTAGGTTTTGGAAAGCCTGCTTATGTAAAGAAGGAAAAATTAAAGCCTCAGGAAGCTATTGAGGCAATAAAAAAGGCAGGCGGACTTGCTATTTTGGCACATCCTCACAAGTATTTATATCTGGAAGAGGGAAGCGAAAACGTATTTTTGGAACTAAAAGAATATGGGCTTGACGGCATTGAGGTTTTTCACTCAGACCACAATCAAATAGAGACAAGTATGCTACTTGAAATTGCTAAAAAACTTGACCTTGCTATCAGCGGTGGAAGCGACTTTCATGGAGAAAACAAACCGGAAATTTGTATAGGTGTTGGTAAGGGAAATTTAAAAATAGATGATGAAATTTTTTATATGTTGGAAAGCAGGGTACTAAAATGATGACAAGAAAGGCAATATTTGTTGCCGGTTTTATGATGATAGGAATTGTTCTGGGCAGAAATATAAAAGAAATTGAGACACTTGTATTTTGCCTTTTGCTAATTTTAGGAGCGCTGTGTGCTGCCTACTATTTTTTTCCTCAGTACTTTAAAAAGGAAAAGTTTTTGTTTATTTTATGTTTTCTTTTTCTTACACTGCAGCTTTTCAGGACACACTACATTTTCTATGTCCACGAACCACAAAAAAATCTGGATGGGAGACATGTTTCTATTGTTGGTAGTGTGTGCTCATTTCCCGAGACAAGTGAAAAAAAGACTTCCTTTTATCTGAAAACAAATCTAAACGCAAAGGCTGTTACTCTTAGAGTTACAACAGAGTCTAAAAAAAGTATTTTTTATGGAGATACTGTAAAAGTTTCTGGAAAACTTAAAATTCCAAAAGGAAAGACAAATAGATTTGGATTTGACTACAAGGAATATTTGAAAGGCAAAGGTGCTATTTATACACTTTTCTCAAAAGACATAGAGGTTATCTCTCAAGGCAAAAATGTTCTCAGTCTTCTCAATAGATTTTCTACAATGCTAAATAATCTCATAGATAGGTCTTTCAAAAATGATATATCTTCACTTTTGAAAGGTTTAATTCTTGGCAACAAATCCACAATTCCGGATGATATGTACAAAGACTTTCAGCGAAGCGGGCTTGCTCACCTTCTTGCAGTCTCTGGTGGAAATGTAGGTGTGCTATGCGCTTTTGTTGAGATTTTGTTCAGAAGAATATTAAAGGTTTATGGTAAGGGAGTAAACTCTTTAATAATAGGTGTTATAATTGTTTTTGCTATTGTCACAGGTATGTCGGCATCTGTTGTTAGAGCCTCAATTATGGCGGCAATCTTCTATGCTGGAAGAATTATTTACAGAAATCCTGATACGCTCAACAGCTTGGCAGTATCAAGCGTTTTGATGCTGCTTGTAAATCCACTTTTTCTTTTTGATGTTGGGTTTCAGCTGTCTTTTTTGAGTGTTCTTTCAATAATTCTGTTTTATAAAGGGATATATGAGTATATTGCAAAGTTAAAGATACCAAGCGCTGTATCTTCACTTATTGCAGTTTCAATTTCTGCTCAGATTTTAATATTGCCATTGTTGGCTTATTATTTTTCTGAGGTCTCAGTTATTTCATTCTTTACAAACATAGTTGCTGTGCCAGTTGCAAGTGCTGTTGTACCAAGTGGGCTGATGTATTTTATATTTTTGATCTTCAATATAGATATATTACCATTTAAATGGTTTTTAGAAGTCTGTGTAAACGTGCTAATGTTCCTTTCAAGATTATCTCATGTAGGGTTTTCGCATGTGAAAGTCATTTTATGGGATGAGAAGCTAATATTTTGTTACTATCTTGTTGTAGCTTATTTGATTTTTAAAAGCTTTATGAGCAGGCAACTAAAATATGTGATTTATTTGAGCATTGGTGGGCTGCTTGTGGCATTCATTTTCCAGATGCTCGTAAATTACAACAGGCTCATCATAAACGTAATAGATGTAGGACAGGGAGACAGTAGCCTTATTACATACAAGGGATTTTCAATGCTGATTGATACAGGACCTGAGTATGAAGATTTCAGCAGCTTGAAAAGAGTTGTTCTTCCGTATATACTCAAAAGAGGAGTGTCAAAACTTGATGTTTTGGTGTTGACACATAAGCACAGGGACCACATTGGAGACTTTGATTATCTGCTTGATGAGATGGAGGTTGACAGGATTGTAACATCAAAAGAGGTCTATCTTGAAAATGCTCAAAAGTTCAAAGGACAAAAGGTTGTGTTAGTAGATAGCCTGAAAGTTTATCGCTACAAGAATTTAAAAGCCTATTTTATCCCACCGGTAGAACAAGATGAAAATAGTTCTGTTGTTGTGAAGCTGAGCTTTGGCAATTTTAGCATGCTTTTTACAGGTGATGCTTCATATGAGTCTGAGATGGAATACATGAAAAGGTTTAATTTACAAGCGACCATTTTAAAAGTGGGGCACCATGGAAGCAGCACCGCAACATCTGAAGAATTTTTGGAAAGTGTGAAGCCGAAGGTTGCTGTGATTTCAGTAGGGAAAGGCAACATATTTGGACATCCTTCAAATGAGGTCTTGCAAAGGCTCAAGAGCAAAAATATAAAGGTTTACAGGACAGATTCAAATGGAACCGTAGATATATTGGTTGACAGAAATAAAGTGATAATAAATCCCTATATTGTGAGGTGAATATGAGTTGGCTGAAAAATCAAAAGAGATTATAAAAGAATTAAATTCGCAGCTCTTGAAAAAGGATTTCAAGAAGATTTACCTTTTTTATGGACAAGAAATATTTTTAATTGACGAATATACGAGGCGCTTTAGCTATGCCATCGTTGGTGGGAATTTGAACAACATAGTAAAGTTTGACGGTGAGACTGCAAATTATAATGATATAATAAACGAAATGTTTTCAATATCTTTTGATTTAGAACCAAAAGTGCTAATCTTCAAAAACTTTTTCAAGTATGCATCTACAAACTCCAGCTTAAATCTTTCTGCTGTCATAGATAATCTCAAGAATTTTAAAAGTGACAGTACTTATATAATCTTTAAAGAATACGAAGCGAAAGAAAACAAGTTGTTTTCTGCCCTCAAACAAATAGCTTATTCTGCAGAGTTTGTGCAGCCTTCCATGCCCGATTTGGTAAAGTGGGTTCAAAATGTAATGTCAAAAGAAGGGAAAGCAATCTCTGAAAATATGGCACAAGAGATTATTCTTCATTACAACAAGGATATGATGCTTATCTACAACTATTTACAAGTTCTCATTTCATATCTTGGCAAAAGGAGCAAGGTTACGCATGATGATATATTAAAGACCTTGACCGACAATCCACAAGACCATATATTCCAGATGCTTGATGCTTTTGCCACAAAGGACACAGAAGGTGGTTATAAATATCTGAGAGAGCTGTATCAGCTCAGGACAAGTGTCAGCAAGATTTTGGCTTTGATTTTGCGTCATTTTAAGATACTTGGAATGTTAAAAGAGATGCAGGAGACAAACAAGAAACAGATTGCAAAACAGCTTGGTATTCTTGAGTTCTTTGTTGACAAGTACAAAAAACAAGCAGAAAGCTTTACCCTTGACAAGATAAAATCTATAATCCAAAAAACCATAGAATATGAGTACATGATAAAAAAAGGGCAAATTGAAGATGAGACAGCACTTGAAATGCTTTTGTACCAGATTGTAAAATAAAATACAAAAAGGCTATCCATTGAAAAGAGACTGGACAGCCCTTTTTTATTATTGAGCTTTTGATTCTGGCTGTGGCGAAGACAGAGCAGCGTACTTATTGATGAGCTTCATAAGTCTTGATTTCTTTCTTGAAGCATTGTTCTTGTGTATAACACCTTTTGCAGCTGTCTGGTCAATGAGCTTTGCAGCTTTTGAGTAAAGTTCTTTTGCCTTTTCGATGTCACCGCTAAGTAGTGCTTTTTTGACCTCTTTTATAGCTTTTTTCATTTTAAACTTTTGGATCTTATTTTCAATAGTTCTACGTCTTATAACCTTTATCTTCTTTTTAGCAGACTTTGTGTTTGCCAAAACTTTTCACCTCCACTCAAAATTTAAGACTAATTGCTATTTTATCACGACAAAAACAAAATTGCAACAGCTCAAAGTGGCAAATGAAATAAAGCAAAAGGCAAGGTTTTTACCTTGCCTCATTATAATTTTAAAGACTCTATCACACTTTTTATTACCTGAGCAGAGTTTTTGAGCTTTTCTTTTTCCTCATCTGTCAGCGGTATATCAAATACCTTTACAACTCCGCTTTTGTTGACAATTGCAGGAAGAGAAATTGCAACGTCTTTTACACCATATACGTCATCAACTATTGATGAGACAGGAAGTATAGAATTTTCATCTCTGATTATAGCTTCAACAATTCTTCTAACAGCCAATGCAATGGCGTAATATGTTGCTCCTTTTCTTTCAATTATTTCATATGCAGCGTTTTTTACTTTGTTGAAAATTTGTTCTTTTACTTCAGGTGAGCAGTTTTTACCGCACAAAAGACACTCTTGCATAAAATTCACGCCACCTATGTTTGTAAGTGACCATGCAGCAATCTCACTATCTCCATGTTCGCCCAAGATATATGCATGGACATTTCTCACGTCGACCTGGCAGTGCTGTGCCAAGAGGTATCTGAATCGCGATGAGTCTAAGACTGTCCCAGATCCTATAATCTGATTTTTTGGCAGACCTGAAACTTTATACATTACGTAAGTGAGAACATCAACAGGATTGGTGACCATTAAAAGTATTGCATCCTGCGTGTATTTGATAATATTTTCCACTATCGACTTTGTAATCTGCGCATTTTTATGAGTAAGGTCGAGCCTTGTTTCACCAGGCTTTTGATTGGCACCAGCAGTGATTATTATTATATCAGCATCTTTGCAATCCTCATAATCACCTGCCCATATCTTGACGGGTTTTACAAAGGATATTCCGTGATTTAAATCCATCGCTTCACCTTCAGCTTTTGCACGGTTTACATCAATCAGAACAAGTTCTGTTGCAAGCCCAGCATCTACAAGAGCAAAAGCAGTGGATGCGCCAACAAATCCTGTTCCAATTATTACAATTTTACCCGGTTTTCTCATAAAATTTTTCCTCCCAAGTTCATTTGTTTTCTTCTATAATTTTACCCTCAAAAAGATGGTTCAAAACACACAAAAGTTTTTCTCCTGATTTAAGAGTATAAATATTAATGAACCAAAAAGTACTAAAATGAAAACTTTAAGATATTAACCTTCATTTTGAGCAATTCGTAAACCTAAAAATGGAGAAAGACTTTAATAAGTATAAACAAATACATGTATACAATTCAAACGATTGACGAAAAATTGATATTTTCAGAAAATTAAACGCACATATATGTATTGATTATGCAAGTATATAGTGTTATAATTATCAACGTGAATTTTGAGATAAACAATTTTATAAATATTCAAACAATTGCATAAATGTGCATTAGTTGTCTGATAAATTTATTACCAAAGGAGAGATTATGCGTGGCAAGATACATACTTAAAAGGATAGTGTGGTCCATTGTATCATTATTCGTGATAATTACTGTTACGTTTTTTCTCATGAGAATGATACCAGGTGGTCCGTTCACGGGTGAAAAGACTTTGCCTGAGGAGATTTTACGAAACCTGAACGAAAAATATGGACTCAACAAACCGCTTGCAATCCAGTACTTTAAGTATTTAAATAGCCTTTTGCACGGCGATTTGGGAATTTCAATGAGAAATCAGGGCAGAACTGTCAATGAAATTATTGCAGAGACATTTCCTGTTTCTGCCAAGGCAGGTATTTTAGCTATAATCCTAAGCCTTTTGATAGGGATACCTCTTGGTATTTGGTCAGCCGTGCATCAAGGAAAGTGGCAAGACAATTTGTCGATGGTGATAGCTACAATTTTCATTACAATACCTGGATTTGTGCTTGCGGTAATTTTGATGTATATCTTTGGTGTAAAGCTTCAGCTTGTTCCTATTATGGGGTTAGATGAGCCAAGAAGTTATATTCTTCCGGTTGTGACGCTGGCAGCTTATCCAATATCCTTTATTGCAAGGCTTATTCGAAGCAGTATGCTTGAAAGTTTATCACAGGACTATATAAGAACTGCACGGGCGAAAGGACTTTCAGATTTCATAGTTGTTTATAAACATGCGCTGAAGAATTCTCTGATTCCTGTTGTTACTTACTTGGGACCTTTAATTGCAGGTGTGCTGACTGGTAGTTTTGTGGTTGAAAAGATTTTTGCAATTCCAGGAATGGGTAGATTTTATGTAGAGAGCATAACAAATAGAGACTATTCGCTTGTAATGGGAACCACAATATTTTATGCAGCGTTTTTGATATTTATGAATCTTATTGTAGACATTATCTATGTATTTATAGACCCGCGTATAAAACTTGAGGACTAATTTTAAGGGGGAAAAGAAGATAATGGACAATATATCAAAAGAACTTTTTGTACCAGTTCCAAAAGAAGAAAGGCAGCAAGAGACAATTGTCAGACCAAGTGTGAGTTACTGGCAGGATGCATGGCGAAGACTCAAATCTAATAAAGTAGCAATGGTATCAATGTGGACAATAGTGTTTTTTGTATTGCTTGCTGTAGTTGGTCCAATTATTATGCCATATAAGTATGATCAGCAGATAGTTGGACAAGAAGGCTTACCACCTTCACTATCTCATTTGTTTGGGACAGATGATCTTGGCAGAGACCTCTTTGTCAGATGTTTATATGGTATGCGTATTTCTCTTTCTATAGGTATTATTGCAACAATTATAAATATTGTGATTGGTGTTTTATATGGTGGTATTTCGGGTTATGTGGGCGGCAAAGTTGACAATATTATGATGAGAGTAGTTGATATTCTGTACAGCATTCCGTTAATGATATATGTTATTCTTCTTTCAGTGTCACTAAAACCTTATTTGAAGGAACTTTTTGACAAATATTCGTTTTTGAACGGGCTTAAGACAGTGGGTGCACCACTTGTTTGCATATACATTGCACTGGGACTTACTTACTGGATTTCAATGGCAAGGATTGTACGTGGCGAAATATTGAGCTTAAAACAGCAAGAGTATGTCACAGCCGCAAAGACAATTGGTGCAAGTGGCTTTAGAATTTTGCTCAGGCACCTGATTCCAAACAGCATGGGGTCAATTATAGTCACTGCTACACTGCAGATTCCAAGCGCTATTTTTACTGAATCTTTCTTGAGTTTTATTGGTCTTGGGGTTGATGCACCGGTTCCGTCACTGGGTTCTTTAGCTTCAGATGCTTTGAATGGATTTATATCATACCCTTATAGGCTATTTTTCCCATCGCTTTTATTATGTTTAATAATACTTGCATTTAACCTGTTTGGAGATGGACTCAGAGATGCACTTGATCCGAGAATGAGAAAATAAATTTTTTCAAACATAATTTTTCCAGAATTTGAGGTGAAAAGAATTGGCTGAAAAATTGTTAGAAGTAAAGAATCTGAAAACATCATTTTTTACACATGTTGGAGAAGTAAAGGCAGTAAATGATGTTTCGTTTGACGTATATGAAGGACAGACTGTGGGTATTGTAGGTGAATCTGGAAGCGGTAAAAGTGTGACCTCAATGTCCATCATGAGACTTATTGCACCGCCTGGAAAAATAGTTGACGGTCAGATTATATTTGAAGGTAAGGATATACTAAAGCTTTCTGAGAAAGAAATGAGAGATATTAGAGGGAACAAAATCAGTATGATATTTCAGGACCCAATGACATCTTTAAATCCTGTTTTTACAATTGGAAATCAACTAATTGAAGCTATAAAAATTCACAATAAAGTTTCGAAAGCTCAGGCTAAAAAAAGATCTATTGAAATGTTAAAGCTTGTTGGCATTCCAACCCCTGAGCGAAGACTTTCGCAGTACCCTCACGAGTTTTCGGGTGGTATGCGTCAGAGAGTTATGATAGCTATGGCTCTTTCGTGTAACCCCAAGCTTTTAATTGCAGATGAGCCAACAACTGCACTTGACGTTACCATCCAGGCTCAGATATTAGACCTTTTGAAAAAACTTCAACAGCAGCTTAAAATGTCAATTATACTTATTACTCATGACCTTGGTGTTGTGGCAGATATATGTCAAAAAGTAATTGTAATGTATGGTGGAATTATCGTAGAGGAAGGCACTGTTGATGATATATTTTACAACCCCAAGCATCCTTATACATGGGGGCTTTTGAGGTCTGTGCCAAAGATGCATTTAGGTCTTAAGAAAAGGCTTGTGCCAATAGAAGGTCAGCCGCCAGATCTTCTAAAGCCGCCAAAAGGGTGTCCGTTTGCGCCAAGGTGCGAATATGCAATGAGAGTTTGCTTACAAGTAAGACCACCACTTTTCGAAGTTGGAGACGGGCACAGGTCAAGGTGCTGGCTGAATCACCAGTATGCTCCACAGAGTTTATTAGAAAAGGTGAAAGCTGCAAACGAATAAGTAAGTAGTAAACAGAGGCAGGTGGAGAAGTTGAATGAGGTTTTGATTGAAGTAAAAAATCTAAAAAAGTATTTTCCAGTAAAGATGGGACTGGGGAAAAAAGCATATATAAAAGCGGTGGATGATGTGAGCTTTTTCATAAAAAAGGGAGAAACATTGGGACTTGTTGGTGAAAGCGGCTGTGGAAAATCTACAACAGGAAGGACCATCATAAGACTTTATGAGCCAACAAGCGGGCAGATTATATTCAAAGGAGAAGATATAACAAAAAGAGACATGCTTCCTTATAGAAAATCCATGCAGATGATTTTCCAGGATCCGTATGCCTCACTTAATCCCAGGATGACAGTTGGTGATATTATAGGTGAGCCGCTTGAGATACACAACATTGCAAAGGGCAATGAAAAAAAAGAAAGAGTTCAAGAACTTTTAAGACTTGTGGGACTCAGCAGCGAGCATGCAAACAGGTACCCGCACGAGTTTTCTGGTGGTCAGAGACAGCGAATTGGTATTGCAAGGGCTTTAGCAGTTGAGCCTGAATTTATCATATGCGATGAGCCAATATCAGCGCTTGACGTGTCGATACAGGCTCAGATTGTGAATATGCTGGAAGATTTGCAGCAAAAGTTTTCCCTTACCTACCTTTTTATTGCTCATGACCTGTCAATGGTAAAGCATATAAGCAGCAGGGTAGGTGTAATGTATTTAGGAAAGCTTGTGGAACTTGCAGAAAGTAACGAGCTTTACAGCAATCCTTTGCATCCGTACACACAGGCACTGCTTTCTGCAATACCAATACCTGACCCGAAAATCTCTAAAGAAAGGACAAGGATTATATTGGAAGGAGATGTTCCAAGTCCTCTCAATCCGCCAACCGGTTGCAGGTTTAGAACAAGATGCAAGTATGCGTTTGACAGGTGTAAGGAAGAGGAGCCCAAGTTTAGGGATGTTGGTAGTGGTCATTACGTGGCCTGCCACTTGATGGATAAAAAATAAGGCAGGTCACGTAAAGATAAAAAATAAAAATTTTTATGTGAGGAGGAGATTTATTTATGAAAAAGCGTATTGTAGCTACTTTTATTCTGGTTGCTTTTCTTGTGACGGGGTTATTTTTAGGCGTTAATTTTAAAAATGCAGCGGTTGCATCATCAAGGCAAGTATTTACTTATATCAATGGCTCTGAACCAAGATATCTTGACCCCGGTCTAAATACTGCTCTTGATGCTGCAAACATAATTATCAATGTTTTTGAAGGTTTAACAAGAGTTGACGCTAAAGGCAGAACTGTGCCTGGAATGGCAGAAAAATGGACTGTATCAAAAGATGGACTTACTTATACCTTTTATATAAGAAAAAATGCGAAGTGGTCAGATGGTAAACCTGTTACTGCATATGATTTTGAATATGCTTGGAAAAGAGCATTAGATCCAAACACAGGTTCAGAATATGCTTATCAGCTTTTCTATATCAAGAATGGTCAAAAATTTTACGAAGGTAAAGCAAAAGCATCTGATGTTGGTGTCAAGGCTTTAAATAGTACAACTTTACAGGTTACATTGGAAGCACCAACTCCATATTTTATTGATCTTACAAACTTCCCGACATACTTCCCGGTAAGAAAAGATATTGTGCAAAAATATGGGGATAAATGGGCAACAGATCCAAAGACATATATTGGTAATGGTCCGTTTAAAATGACAAAGTGGGTTCATAACTCATATATCGAACTCGAAAAGAACAATAATTACTGGGATGCGAAATCAATAACTTTACAAAAGATGATCTTAAAGTTATCTAATGACAACAATGCCAACTTGATGGCTTTTACTGCTGGGCAAGTTGATGGTGCTGAAGGTATACCTACTGAAGAAATTCCAAGGCTAAAAAGAGAAGGAAAGATTAAGATAGCACCTTTAATAGGGACATATTATTATCTTGTTAATTGCAAAAAACCACCTTTTACTGACAAGAGAGTAAGAGAAGCTTTGTCTCTTGCTATTGATAGAACACGTATTGTCAATCTTTTGAAAGCTGAGCAAAAACCTGCAACAGGTTTTGTTCCGTATGGTATTAAGGGAATTTCTAAGGATTTCAGAGAAGAGTCGGGCAACTTCTTGCCAGTTACTGCTGATTTGGCAAAAGCAAAGAAATTGTTGGCTGAAGCAGGATATCCAAACGGTAAAGGTATGCCAGAGATAGAAATTATTTATAACACTGACGAAGGTCATAAAAAGATTGCTGAAGCAATTCAAAATATGTGGAAACAGCTCGGTATAAATGTAAAGCTTTCTAATATGGAATGGAAAGTATTGCTTGAAAGAAGACAGAAAAAAGACTATATGGTAGCAAGAGATGGATGGGTTGGCGATTACAATGATCCTATGACTTTCTTGGATTTATTTACTTCATATAGTGGTAATAACAACACAAATTGGAGTAACAAGCAATATGACTCTTTGATAGAAAAAGCCAAAAAAGAAGTTGATACTAAGAAGAGAATGCAATATATGATACAAGCAGAGAAAATATTGATGCAGGATTATGCAATAATTCCAATTTATTTCTATACAAAAGTATATCTTTTGAAAGATTACGTAAAGAACTATTACATTTCTCCGCTTGGATTTAATTACTTCATGTATGCTAAGATTGTAAAGTAAATTAGAATGGAGTAAAATAATAAGGGAAGGGCAGAAATTGATTTTTTGCTCTTCCCTTTTTTGATTTTAAAAATTAAGAATTTCGGGCAGGTGAGATGAGCAATGAAATTTGCATTGAGATTTAAAAAAGTTTTAATAGTACTTAGCCTTGCGAGTTTTTTAATGTTTATTTTGACAGGGTGTTCAAGCAGTCAAGATGATATAAATAAAAAAGTAAGGATTGTGCTTGTTGGCAATTTCATTGGTGATGAAAATGCTCAAAAATTGATTTCAGAACTTAAAAAAAAATCAGGTGACCAAATTTACGTTGACCAGATACTTTACACGGGCGATAAACCAAAATCTGAACAGGAATTTGCATTTATGCAAAAACTTATGGTAATGCTTGCAGCAGGAGAAGGAGATATTTATATACTTGACAAAAAATTATTTACAAACTATGCCCAAAATGGAGCGTTTTATTCTCTAAAGTCTTTTGTGAGCAAAAATAAACTGGATAAATTTGTAGATAATACATGTTATGTAAAGGAAAAAGACAAATCGAAAACAGATTTATATGGCATTAAAGCAGACAGTGTCTCTATGCTCAAAAAATACGGATTTGAAACCAAGAATAAGTATATAGCCATTTATGTCAGAAGCAACAAGTTCTCACGTGCACAAAAAGTCCTGTTAGCTCTTTTGAGTAGCAAGTAAATACCCTGCCAAAAGAAATATACCGTAAAAGATACTGTTTTCTGATGCATCAAAATATGGTGAGTGCAAAGGATATTCTCCTTTGCCTCTTTCTTTTATACCAAGTCTAAAATATACTGAGGGAACCTTTTGGCAGTAAAATGCAAAGTCTTCTGCTGTAAAGCTTGGGATAGCCTTTTTTACATTTTCAGGACCAAGAAGTTTTTTTGCTACATCAAGAAACTCTTCGGTAGCTTGGTGACTATTTATCAAAGGTGGATATTGAAAATAATAATTTATATTTACATGGCAATCATATTTTTGAGCAGAAAGTTTTGCAAGTTTTTTTATATTATTATAAATAAATTCTTGAATGTGGTTATCAAACGTTCTAACAGTTCCTTTTATTTTACATGTTTCAGAAATGACATTAAATGTTTCTCCACAATTTATTGAAGAAAAAGAGACATGAAAAGAAAATAACTTATTGAAAAATGCACTGAAAAAGTTGTTACTGCTTTGAATAAAATCAATAGCAGGATAAATTGGGTTTTTGGTTACTTCTGGCATTGCAGCATGTCCACCTTTTCCAATAAACTCAATTTCAAAGTCGTCTACACTTGCCATGATAGCACCACTTGAAACTTCAATTGTTCCAACATCAACACCTGGCCACACGTGAAATCCCAAAAGCTTTGTCACTTTTGGATTTTCAAGTCCGCTTTCTTCGATTACTCTTTTTGCACCTCCCGGACCTTCCTCAGCAGGCTGAAATATAAACTTGACACACCCTTCAAAGCCAATGTCAACAAGGACCTTTGCTGTTCCAAGTACCACTGCCATGTGAAAATCGTGACCACAGCAGTGTCTTGGTTGACCTTCCACTAAAATTGCGTCCATGTCGCTTCTTATTCCAATACATTCCTCAGACCTATTTATAATTCCAATCACACCTGTTTTCGCTATTGGAAAGTTTTCAATGCCCCACTCTGAAAGTCTTTCTGTAATATATTTTTGTGTCTTATACTCTTCATACGAAAGTTCGGCGAGTCTATTTAAATCTCTTCTGATGTTGATGAAAAGTTCCATATTTTTTCTGATAGTATCTTTAAGTTTTTCAGCACAAAATTCCAATTTTCATACCTCCTCTTTTTGGTAAGCTGAATTCAAAACATTTTGAATTTTCTGCATAGCAATTTGAAGTTCATCTTCTGTACAATCTAAGAAACTTATTCTGAAAAAGTTTGTAGAGGCAGGTTTATGATAAAAACATGTATGGGGCTGAACTAAAACCCTTTGTGTTTTGAGTTTGTTATAAATAGTGGCAGATGATACCGTTGGTGGAAGGTAGAAAGAAACAAATATTCCCTGAACATTTTGAGTAAACAGCCTGTTGTCTATTTGCAAGTCTTTTGCCAATCTTAAAAATAGCTTTTGTCTTTGGTTTATGTATGTTTTCAAGTTTTCTATGTGCTTGTTAAAGAAGTTTTTCAAAAAATAATAAAAAGATACCTGTATCAAAAGCGATGTTGAGATATCTGCCATTGACTTATAATATGCCACCTCTTCGCTAAAGTGCCTTGGTGCTAAAACAAATCCAATTCTCAGTGCAGGCATTGTAACGGTTGAAAAGCTCTTTATGTAAAACACCCTGTCGTATTTGTCATATGCCTTGATTGGTAAAATTTCTTCATCCACACCTATATCACTTAAAAAATCATCTTCAATGATGTAAAAATCGTATTTTTGTGAAATCTCACACAGATACTCCTTGTACTCTTTGCTGTACGAAACCCCGGTTGGATTTTGAGAAAAAGGAATAATGTATATGGCCTTTGGTGAAAATTTTTTAATGTAATCTTCTATGTTTTGCATCTGGTCAATATCAATTCCGACAATGTTCAGGTGCATATTGCTAAAGATATGATATGCACCAAGGTACGAAGGATTTTCTAAAAATATTGTATCGCCGGGCTTTAAAAAACTTTTTGTTGTAATTTCAATTCCCTGCTGAGCACCTGATACAACTGTGAGCTCTTGAGGGCTTGTAACAATCCCAAGCTTTTTAAGATATGTCTCTACCAAATACTCCTTTAGAGGATTTTTAAAATGTTCGATATAATCAAAAATCTGCGGTGAATACTTTTCAATTGCACAGTTTAAAGAATCTTTGAACCATTCGATGGGGTATAGGCTATATGGAAGCTTTGATGAAGCCAAATTAATGTACCCCTCAGCATCTATAAGGCTTTCTTCCTCAAAAATGATTTTATCCTGATACTCACTGTATACAACGTAATAGCCGCTTCCAGGGGTTGCTTTAATATAGCCTTCATTTTCAAGCTTGCTCAGAGCTTTTGTCACAGTGGAAAGATTCACATTTAACATCTTGCAAAGATTTCTCACAGACGGAAGCCTCTGCATATAATTAATCTCACCTGACAAAATCTTTTGCTTTATGTCTTCATAAAGCTGAAGGTAAAGAGGCTTTTTTGAGCCCTTGTCAATCTGTATCGATACACTCATCATTCATCCCGTCTTTACACACAGTTTATTTTAATTATAATAAAGTGGACAAAAGACTTCAACAAATTATATCGATACGGAGGTGCTAAATTATGAGTGAGATTGTAAATGAAAGATATGAGCTCAATAAAAACCTTGCACAGATGTTAAAAGGCGGTGTCATTATGGATGTGACATCTCCAAAAGAGGCTGAGATTGCTGAAAAAGCAGGTGCTGTTGCTGTTATGGCTCTTCAAAAAGTTCCGGCAGACCTTAGAAAAGAAGGCAAGGTTGCAAGGATGGCTGACCCGAAAATAATATTGGAAATTAAAAGTGCTGTTTCAATACCTGTTATGGCAAAGGTAAGAATCGGACATTTTGTTGAAGCTCAAATTTTAGAAGCGCTTGGCATAGACTATATTGATGAAAGCGAGGTCTTGACGCCTGCTGATGAGGAGCATCACATTGATAAGTGGAAATTCAAAGCTGCGTTCGTGTGTGGCGCAAGAGATTTGGGTGAGGCTTTGAGAAGAATTCAAGAAGGTGCTTCCATGATAAGAACAAAAGGTGAAGCTGGGACAGGAAATGTTGTTGAGGCGGTAAGACACCTTCGAAAAATAAACAAGCAAATTAGCTATGCTGCATCGCTGAATGACGATGAGCTTTATGCATATGCAAAGGAACTTGGAGTATCATATGAACTTTTGAAAAAAACAGCCGAGCTCAAACGTCTTCCTGTTGTCAACTTTGCAGCAGGCGGAATTGCAACACCGGCTGATGCAGCATTAATGATGCAGCTTGGAGCAGATGGTGTATTTGTCGGTTCTGGTATTTTCAAGAGTAAAAATCCTGAGAAAAGAGCAAGGGCAATTGTGATGGCAACCACATATTACAATGACCCCAAAATACTGGCAGAAATATCATATGACCTTGGCGAAGAGATGGAAGGTATAGATTTGAGAAATCTTTCTGAGCATGAACTTTTGCAGTTTAGGGGGAATTAAAAATTGAAGACAATAGGAGTTTTGGCGTTTCAAGGCGGAGTTGTAGAACATGTAAAAAAGATAGAAGAGCTTGGGGCAAAGCCTCAGCTTGTCAAAAAAGAAGAGGACTTGAAAAGACTTGATGGTTTGATTTTGCCTGGTGGAGAAAGCACTACAATTGGAAAATTTTTGATTGAAACAGGCTTAAAAGACCATATTTTAAACTTGATATATGAAGGTATGCCAGTTTGGGGAACATGTGCCGGTGCAATTTTGCTTTCTAAAAACATCAAAAACCAAGGCTGTGGAGTGCTTCCTCTACTTAACATAGTGATAGAAAGAAATGCCTATGGAAGCCAGCTTGACAGTTTTAAAAAAGAAGTTTTTGTTCCGAGGTTCAACATAACTACAGAGTGTGTTTTTATAAGAGCACCGAAAATTGTTGAGGTAGGAGAAACTGTTGAGGTTTTAGCAGAGCTTGAAACTCCAATTGCAGTTTTGCAGAAAAATATCTTAGCTACAACATTTCATCCTGAGCTTACATCTCAAAATTATTGGCATTCTTTCTTTGTGGAGAATGTGGTAAAATAATTCTAAAGGTTTTCTTTTTCTTTCTCTTTTTTTTCCTTGACATTTTCTCCCGGTTCAAAGAATAGGCAAAATTCAGTACAGTATTTTGAGGGTGGACAAACGTGGGTTTTTAAACAGTATCCATCTTTTTGATATTTGCAGGGATACCAGCAGCTTATAAAACTCATGTTTAGTCCCTCCTTTCATTTATATTTTTTGCTGTTTTTCAAGCAAAAATTATGTAATATTTAACTCAGAAGGGGAAAATAATTTATGATATTTAATATTGGAATTGATATTGTTGAAGTTGATAGGTTCAAAAATATGAAAAGATTCGACCAGTTTTTAAAAAGAATATTTACTTCCAATGAGCTTGAATATATAAAAGAGAGGCGATATAACCCAGAGACAATAGCAGGATATTTTGCTGCAAAAGAAGCAGTTGCCAAAGCACTTTCAACAGGAATTGTTTTTTGCTTCAAAGACATAGAAATACAAAAAGGGAAAACTGGCTGTCCAATGGTAAAGCTTTATAACAGGGCTGAGACTCTTTGTTTTGAGCTTGGAATTAAAAATATTGTGGTGAGTATATCTCACCAAAAATCGGTTGCAGTTGCAGTTGCCATTGCTGAAAAATAAAAAAAAGAAGGGATGATAAATGTTTGTTTTGACTTCATCCCAGATGAGGGAAATTGACAGGAAAGCTTCGCAGGAAATAGGGATACCTGAAGTTGTGTTGATGGAGAATGCTGGTTTTTGTGTTTTTGAAGAGATAAAGAAGGATTTTGGGGTGCTAAAAGATAAAAACATTGCAGTTTTTTGCGGAAAAGGCAACAATGGCGGCGATGGATTTGTTGTTGCAAGGTATCTTGCCCAGGTTTGTCCAAATGTAAAGGTATTTTTATTCGATGAGAATGTGACTTTGACATCCAAAGTTTTCCTTGATATATTGAAAAGGCTGGAAGTCGATGTTAGCATTTTGTCCGAAGAACTATTATTATCCCTCCAAACCCAGAGATTTGACATAATAGTTGACGCAATCTTTGGGATAGGTCTTTCAAAAGACATTGACGGACTTTACAAAAAGGCAATTGAGTATATAAATAGTAGCGACGCTGATGTATATTCAGTTGACATTCCAAGTGGTGTTTGTTCTGATACAGCTCAAGTTAGAGGTTGTGCTGTACGTGCTTCCAAGACAGTAACCTTTGTTTACCCCAAAGTAGGTCATATTTTGTATCCTGGTAGCTATTATTGTGGTAAAGTCATTGTGAAAGACATAGGTATTCCTGAGAAGATTATCAAAGATATCAAGGTAAAGATTTTAACGGCTGAGGATTTAGATGTATCCAAATTTTACAGACATCCTGACTCTCACAAGGGCGATTATGGCAAGGTGGGAATAGTTGCCGGGTCAAAGTATTATCCTGGTGCGGCAGTTCTGTGCAGCAATGCTGCTATTAAAAGCGGCTGTGGACTTTGCTACTTGATAACTCCCCAAGAAACACTTTATTTTCAGAGTTTAAGAAAACCGGAGATAATAGTTTTGCCAGTTGAAAGTAAAGAAGGTGTTATATCTTTTGATGGTTTTGTGAAATTTAAGGAATACTTTACCAAGCTTGACGTTTTGGGATTTGGCTGTGGGCTTACGAAGAATGAAGAAGTTGAAAAGATATTGATTCATATTTTGGAGAATTTCCAAATACCTATTGTAATAGATGCAGATGGGCTAAATACTCTGTCATCAAGCCCAAAAGCAAGAGAACTTTTGGCAATCTATAAATCTCAAAAAGTTTTAACTCCGCATTATATGGAAGCTGCAAGGCTTCTTAGCGTTGATGTAAAAGATGTTGCTAAAAATCCAATTGATGCTGCCAAAAAGATTGCAAGAGAATTTAAGTCTATATGCGTACTAAAAGGTTCAAGAACAATAATAACAGACGGAGATGAGGTTTTTATAAATGTTCTTGGCAATCCTGGCATGGCAAAAGGCGGAAGCGGAGATGTTCTCACAGGTATTATTTTGTCTATGATTGCTCAAGGGTATTCTGCTTTTGAGGCGGCAAAAATTTCGGTATATCTTCATTCTCTTTCAGCAGATATCTTGCTTGAAAAAAAGACAATGCAGACAATTTTGCCCTCAGATATTATAGAGGGGCTGGACAGTGCTATTAGGAGACTAATTGAAGGTTAAATATAAAGAATGAAGTTTTTGTCCAAAAAACTCTGGCTGTGTATAGTAGTTATGCTGCTTTTTGAACTTTCTGGTTGTAAAAAGATAGTCCAAAGTCCTTCTTTGAAGATTTTTCCCGACTATATTGCAAAAGGTTATGTAGAAATTTCTTCAAAAGATGGCATTTCAAAGTACTCATTTTTAGAAAAGAGAATTAATGGGAGAGTTGAGGCGGAGTTTGTAAAAGGCACAAGAAAAATAAGATTGACAAAAGAGGACGGAAATGTTTTTATGGATGGCAAAAACATAAAAAGTATTGCCCAGGACATATTTTTGGACTACTATATAGATAAGCTGATAAATACCGAAAAATACTCAATTGTAGTTCAGCAGAATCAAACAATTGTCACATTGGAGCTGAAAGGTGATATAAGATACCTTCACTTCTACTTTGCAAACGGAGAGCTGAAAAAGATAGGAGTAATATACCAGGATAAAAGATTTATGAAAACCATTTACTTGACTGAATATAAAAAGTATAGAAAGGGATGACCAAATTGTCGCTCTACAACAGGGTATGGGCAGAAATAAATCTTGACAATTTACTGTACAACCTTGAAAGTATCAAGAAAAAAATTTTACCACAAACAAAAATAATGGCCGTTGTGAAGGCTGATGCATATGGACATGGAGCGGTTGAAATTTCAAGAGTACTTGTAAAAAATGGTGTCAGTATGCTCGCTGTGGCAATAATTGACGAGGCATTGCAGCTGAGACATTTCAATTTTGATGTTCCAATTTTAATTTTGGGTTTTACTCCTTTTGAACTGTCCGAACAGGTTGTTGAAAACGAAATAAGCCAAACAGTTTACACGTATGAGCAGGCATATTATCTTAGCAAGGCAGCACAAAAGATAGGAAAAAAAGCCAAGATACATATCAAAGTTGATACTGGAATGGGAAGAATTGGATTTTTATGCTGTGAACAGAGCGTAAACACCATATTAAATATTGCTAAGCTGCCAAACGTCGAACTTGAGGGGATATTTTCTCATTTTTCATCTGCAGACGACCCAGATTCGGATGATTTTACGCATGAGCAGTTTATAAAATTTGAAAACTTTGTGAAAGAACTCAATAAAAATGGGGTATACTTTAAATATAAGCACATTGCAAATAGCAGTGCGGCAATCCGTTTCCCCCAGTATCAACTTGATGTTGTAAGACTTGGTCTTATTCTATACGGGCTTTACCCAAACATCAGCTTGAAAAAGTATATAAACTTAAAACCCGTAATGTCTGTCAAAGCAAGAGTTATCAATGTAAAGGAGGTGCCAGAAGGCTTCCCAATAAGTTACAACAGAAGATATATAACATCACGTAAAAGTAAAATCGCTACAATACCTATCGGTTATGCAGACGGTTTTACGCGTGTTGGAAGTAGTCAAAGGCATGTTCTCATAAAAGGTGAGTTTGCCAAAGTTGTTGGGAGTATATGTATGGACCAGTGCATGGTAGATGTGACCGATATCGAGGATGTGAAGATTGGTGATGAGGTTGTCATTATAGGAAAACAAGGGAAAAATGAGATTTTGGCTGATCATTTGGCTGAGCAGATTGGCACTATAAACTATGAGGTTGTGTGTTCGTTTAGCAAGCGAATTCCACGGGTTTTTATCAAGGATGGGCGAGTTGTCAAAATATTAAACTATATCTTATGAAAAATTTACATTGATTTATTCTTTTCAAAGACCGTATAATGATAATAAGCTCATCCGCTCATTCCTACGCTTTAAATTTTGTTTTTTATATTTTGTTTTGCAAGGGGGAAATGAGATGCCGCAAATACGATTTGTGAAATTCCTTTTGCAGTATAAAAGTAATTCTTATGATGACGGTTTTATGAGGACAGCTATTGAAAAAAGAAGGCTGAAAAAGATTGAAAGAGATCTCGAAAGTTGTTATAAAAAGTATGCAGAGCTAAATAGAAACATTGCAAACGAATGGCTTGCACTTGACTTTGAAGGACTTTTAAAATATGAAAATATAATTTACGATGATTTTGGGTATGATTTTTATAGAATAGAAGAAAGTAGGATAGCGGAGAGTGGAGAAAGTGATACAGCAAAATCAAAATCAACCACCACTTGAAATCAAAAGGGGAGACATATTTTATGCTGACCTTGCTCCACATGTTGGTTCTGAGCAGGGCGGCATAAGACCAGTTCTGGTAATTCAAAATGATATAGGGAACAAATACAGCCCAACTGTGATTGTGGCTGCGATAACTTCACAGATTGGCAAAGCTAAATTTCCAACGCATGTTGAGATTCGTGCAGGTGAGTTTGGTCTTTCGCGTGATTCTGTCATTTTACTTGAGCAAATAAGAACAATTGATAAAGTGCGTCTCAAAAATAAAGTTGGCAAGCTTTCTGATGAGGTTATGGAAAAAGTAAACCAGGCAATTCTGATAAGCCTTGGGCTAATAGAATGGACAGCGGAGGGATATGATTGGAAAAAGAAAGAAGGCGCAGGTTTAAAAAAGGCGTAAATTTTTTGATACTTGTTGTTCTGGCCGCAGGAGTACTGGGCATGGGGGTTATATTTGCCTCTTCTACATCGATTGACAGTAACGCACTTGTCACATATGGTTTTTTTAAAAAGCAGGTTGACCAGTTAAAGGTGTACATAGACAATAAAATAAATGAGCTGGATAAGAAGATAAAAGATGCAAATGTTTCTGCAGGGCAAGCACAGGATATTTCAAAGCTGCAGAGCCAAGTTGCAAATTTGTCTTCTGAGATTGAAAAGTTAAAATTGCAAACTGCACAGCTTGATGCCAAGTTAAAAGATATCTCAAGTTCTTCAGGAGTAAAAAAAGGTGATTTTATATACACCAAAGGTTATGAGGTTATTAAAGTTCCAAAAAGCAAGACCATTTTGTTTGATGCATCAACGGAGTTTGTAGTGCGGGTTGGAAAAGCTATTTCTGTTGTACCAAAAGGGGCAACAATTATTGATTTGACAAGCGCAAAAGATGTGGGGGCAAACCAGCAACTTTTATTTAACCATTTTTATTTAGTAGCAAAAAGCGATGGTAGAGGATTCAAAGCAGTTGATGACGTGTGGGTAATTGTAAATGGAGGGTACAAAATCAAATAGCAAAGGGGCAGAAAATAATGAAAATAGATATTTTAGCGGCGGCGATAGCCGGTTTTTTGTCTTTTTTCTCACCCTGTATTTTGCCGCTTATTCCTGTGTATATCCTATATCTTTTTTCTCAAAAGGGTAGCAGGTTGAAAAGTAGCCTTTTGTTTGTTTTGGGATTTTCAATTGTCTTTGTTGTACTTGGAATGGTTGCGGCTGCGGTAGGTAGCGTATTTTCTGGGTACAGTTTTCTATTGAAGAAGATAGCAGCAATAATTATTGTTTTGATGGGTCTGGTGATGCTTGACTTGTCACCAGATTTTTTAAAAAGGATTTTTATACCTATACAGGGTAAAGGTAATTTAGATATTAATGCTTCACCGCTAATTTTAGGAATGGTTTTGAGTATAAGCTGGACACCCTGTATAGGACCAGTTTTGACGTCTATTTTGAGCATGGCGGCACTATCTGAGACGTTTTTAAAAGGAGCGATGCTGCTTTTTATCTATTCGATGGGTTTTGCCGTGCCGTTTTTGATCTCAAGCTTTTTAATAGACAGGCTAAAAGCTTTTTTTGGTATGTTGAATAGGTATAGCAGGGCAGTAGAGTATTTTACAGGAGCCCTTTTGATTGCATTTGGCATGCTTGCGTTTTTTGACAAGATAAATTTCTTCAGATGAAAGATAAAAAAATTCAAGAAGAGGTGAATATTTATGTTGAATAATAGAAGCAAAAGTGTTATCTTTATATTGATAAGCGCCATTTTGATTGGGCTTTTAGTATACCAGATTATGTCGCACTCAAAAGAGAAAGCTGCTACAGATGGAGTTGATTTTAGGCTTTTAGCAGTAGATGGTAAAGAGTATTCATTATCAGATTTTAGAGACAAAAAGGTTTTGCTCAATTTTTTTGCAACATGGTGTCCGCCCTGCAGGGCTGAGATACCCGATTTTGAAAGATTCCATCGCGAAAACAAAGATGTTGTTTTGATTGGTATTAACATTCAAGAGGATAAAGCAACAGTTGAGGAATTCTTAAGTTCAATGGGAGTTACGTACCCAGTACTTCTTGACAGGGATGGGAAGGTTTCTGCACAGTTTGGGATTGAGGGAATACCCACAACATTTTTGATTGACAAAAATGGCAAGATAGTTGCAAAAAACGTTGGTATGATGACTTATGAGCAGCTTAAAAATTTTGCTGGTAAATGAAAATACTTCAAGGAAGAGGAAGAAAAAAGATGCTGTATGGAGAGAGGCTTCTTTTTGGGGACATATGGGTTGAAGTTAATGGTTCGGTTGCTTCGGTAGGTATAACTAAGAATTTGGAGATGGAACTTGGTGACATTGTTATATTTGAATTCTTCAAGACATCAGGGTATATCCAAGAAGGAGAGGAGTTTGCAAGAATTGAGTCAATCTATAAGACATACACTTTAAAGTCTCCTGTCAGTGGTTATATAAGGTGGGTAAATCGCGAATTACCTTTTGATCCTACTTTATTAAATTTATTACCAGAAGAAACAGAAATAATTAGTATAGACATCCAGCAACTTGTGTGATATAATAATGCAAGCAAATTATTACATACAAAGGGGTTGAATATGCTGATGAAGTTTTCTAAAAAGTTAGTTGCAATAGTTGTTTTAATTGCATTTGCGGTAGCTTTAATTCCATTTTATTCTCATGCTGCTGACTTTCCTGTCACAGTCAAAGATGGGAAAGGGTATAACATAACTGTAAAACAGAAACCTCAAAGGATTTTGTCGCTTGCGCTTCAGACAGATGAGATTTTGCTCAATATGGTGTCTGCTAACAGAATCGTTGGGCTTTCTATATTTGCTGATGACAAGAACAATTCTAATGTCGTAAATCTTGCTAAGAATGTAAAAGGCAGATATTCGAGCAACGACATTGAAAAGATAATTGCGGCAAACCCTGACCTTGTGATAGTGCCTTATTACATTGACAAGTCAAAGTACGACCTTTTGAAGAAAGGTCTTAAATGTCCTATATATGTCAGCTTAAATCCAAATTCGATTGCAAATATCAAACAAGAGATAATAAATCTTTCAAAACTAACTGGTGAAATCCAGAAGGGACAGGTTCTTATAAAGTACATGGACGATAAAATTAACTTTGTGCAAAAAAAGGTAAAATACTTGAGGAAAAAGAAGTATGTGCTCTTTTACACATACTATTTCAATTCAACATATGGCAAAAATACAACCCAGCATGAAATAGCAAAGTATGCAGGAGTTATAAATATAGCAGCTGTTGCGGGATTGAAAGGCTGGCCAACTATTTCAAAAGAACAAATTTTGGAGTGGGACCCTGACATCATTGTTATTCCATCTGCGTCGTACAATCCAAAAAAGACTTCTCAGCAGTACGTAGATGAGTTCAAAAAAGACCCTGCTTTCAAAAACCTGAAAGCTGTGAAGAACAACAGTGTAATTATTCTTGATGATAGGCACGTTCAAACAGTTTCGCACTATATTGTTGAAGGTATTTATGACTTGGCAAAAGCTGCGTATCCGTATCTTTTCAAATAAGGCTTTTATAAGTGGTGGTGCAGTTGAAAAAGGTTTTGATTATTTTATTCTTTCTACTTTTGACAGTGTTTATAATATCCATAGGGGTGGGAAGTGTTTTTATCCCTCCCCTTCGTGTTTTGAAGGCACTTTTATCGCTCATAGGCATCAATTTAGGTCGGGTGAATGATACGGATTTGACAATTGTCGGGCAAATAAGACTTCCAAGAATAATAATTGCTATGATTGTTGGGATGAGCTTGGCCTTAGCAGGTGCGCTTGTTCAAGGACTTTACAGAAATCCTATGGCAGACCCAGGAATTATTGGAACGTCAAGCGGGGCAAGTTTAGGTGCCATATTATGTATAGCCTTTTCGCTCAACACCATAAATATATTTTATTTACCATTGTTTGCTTTTGCAGGTGCGCTTTTGATTTCGTTTTTAGTGTATAGGCTTTCAACCAAGAACAACAAAACGCCCATTACAAACCTCATTTTAATTGGTATTGCAGTTTCAACTTTTGTGTCTTCCATAAACTCTTTGATTCTTTCAAACATAAATCAGTATCAGGTAAGCGAATATATATTTTGGATGCTCGGTAGTTTAGACGGTCGAAGCTGGGTACATGTGAAGATTAGCTTTGTTCCTCTTTGTATATTAATACTGTATTCTTTGCTTTTTGCAAAGAGGATAAACATTTTGATACTTGGAGAAGAAGAAAGCTTTACAATTGGGGTAAATCCAGAAAAGTTAAAAAGAAGTTTGCTTTTTCTTGTTTCGCTTATAACAGGGATATCAGTTTCGGTCTCAGGACCGATTAGTTTTGTTGGGCTAATTGTCCCCCACATGCTAAGATTCATTGTTGGAAGCGATTATAGAAGGCTAATACCTGCTTCAATCTTAAGTGGTGGGATATTTTTAATTGTGTGTGATACAATTGCAAGAGCATTGTTTTCACCGGTTGAAGTAAAGGTTGGGATTATAACCTCTTTAGTAGGGGTACCATACTTTTTGTACCTTCTGAAAAAGCGTGAAAATGAGGTGAGTGTATAGAATAATGCCTCTTTTTGTTGAAAACCTTAGATGCGGTTACTCTTATCCCATTGTTGAGATAGATGGAAGGCTTAAGTTCGAAGAAGGAAAAGTCTATGGATTTGTTGGACCAAATGGAAGTGGTAAAAGTACACTTATAAAGGCTTTAGCAGGGCTTGTCAAAATTTTTGAAGGCAAGATTTGTTTTGGTGATGTGCAGATAAGCAAGCTTTCTGACATAGAAAGAGCAAAGCTTATTTCGTACATGCCACAGCACATCTTTTCAAGCTTTCCGTTTACAGTTCTTGATGTTGTGATGATGGGAAGATTTCCCTATGAAAAGAGCAGGTTCTTTGCTACCTACGAGAGCAAAAAAATTGCAGAGGAGAAAATAGAGCAGGTTGATCTTTCCAGCAAAAGATTTTCGAGTATATTAAAGATTTCAGGTGGTGAAAGGCAAAGGACTTCCTTTGCACGTGTGCTTGCTCAAAGTAGCAAAGTTTTGCTTTTGGATGAGCCAAACTCAAGCTTGGACATCTCTCACCAGGAAAAGATTTTAAGGATTGCAAAACAAGAAGCGCTGGATGGCAAGGTTGTCATAATGGCAATTCACAATCTAAAAATTGCAACAAAAGTATGCGACAGTATTGTTATAATGAAAGACGGCAAGATAGTAGATATTGGAAGACCAGATGAAGTTCTAAATAGGGAAAACATAAAGAGGGTGTATGGTGTTGATGCAATAGTTTACAAAAATCCTTTCGGAATATTTGATATAGAACTTATCCAGAGAGAAGACCCAAAAGCTTTGCACATTCATGTTGTTGCAGGAGGTGGGAGCGCACAACTTCTTTACAGGATGCTGGTTGAAATGGGATGCATGGTGACAACAGGCGTTCTTTCTACAAATGACACAGACTTTGAAACAGCTCAGCTTTTTTCCATCTATACAGTTTTTACAAAACCTTTTATGCCAATTGGAGAAAAAGAGTACATTGAAAATGTCCAACTTATAAGGAAAGCAGACCTGTGTGTGCTGTGCAACATCCCGTTTGGTGTTCAGAACCTGAAAAACTTGGAGGCGCTGAGATATGCTAATAAGCTTTGCATAATTGAAGAGGAGGATATTTCAAAGCGCGATTTTACAGGCGGTTTGGCGACAAATCTTTACAATGAGTTGAAAGAAAAAGCGTTAGTTGTTTCAAACATTGAGAGCTTGAAAGATTATATCTTAAAAGAGACAAACGATAAAATGTCAAGGGGTGATTTAAAATGAATCCAAACAAGGCATGGTGGATAGATACAAACTTTGAAACTGTAAAGAAAAACTTGGAAGCAAGAAACTTTGAATGTTTTGTTGCTGAGAAAAAAGAAGATGTTGTGCCTCTTTTAGAAAAGCTCATTTCAAAAGGCAGTGTGGTATCGTGCGGTGGGTCAATGACACTTTTTGAGTGTGGTGTTATAGATTTTCTGAGAAATGGCAATTACAGTTTTTTGGACAGATACAAAGAAGGAATAACACCTGAGGAGCTTGGTGAGATTTACAGAAAATCTTTCTGGGCCGACTACTATCTTATGTCAACAAACGCAATAACACTTGACGGAAAGCTCATAAACATAGATGGAAACGGCAACAGGCTTGCAGCGCTTCTTTTTGGTCCTAAAAATGTAATAGTGATTGCCGGCAAGAACAAACTTGTTTTAAACGAGGAGCAAGGTTTGCTGAGGGTAAGAAATATTGCATCTCCCATGAACTCAAAAAGACTTTCAAAAAATACGCCTTGCACCCAGGACGGAAAATGCCATGATTGTTTAAGTAGCGATAGCATCTGCAGCCATATTGTTGTAACAAGAAGGTCTCCAGCAAAGGGCAGGATTAAGGTTGTGCTGGTCAAAGAAGACTTGGGCTTTTAAAGAAGGGGTTGTAATATTTTAGAAATATTTGCGTAACAATTCTGTAAAAAAGGGTTGACAGAATAAAGTGACTTGTAATAAAATAATAACATCAAAATAATAAACTTAATAGGCTGAATGTCTGAGCAAATTGTAAAAATTGCTCAGACAGCGGGAGACCCACACTAGCCATTGGGGTGAATCGGCAAGAAAGAACTTGCCGTAGGGATAGCCTTCTTGTCCCGAACCCGTCAGCTAATCCCGTAAGCCTCAAGAAGGGAGTTTTTGTATGAATTTTAGATGTTTAATAGCTATAATTCTTGGAATTTTTCTGATGTTTTTTTCTGCAGAGGCCTTTGCCCAGTCAGCCCAGGCAAAATCCACAATAAATATAAGAAGTGCGCCTTCAACAAGTAGTAAGATTTTAGGAGTTTTCCCCAAAGGGTTTAAAGCTCAAGTTTTGTCAAATGCAGGCGGATGGGTAAAGATTTCGTATGATGGAATTGTTGGGTATGTAAAGTCTGATTACATAACTATTACATATGAAAAAAAGAGCACAGTTTCAAATACTTCAAGGGCAAGTACAGAAAAAACGACTGCTAAAGCTGCGCAAGCTACAGTTTTAAAAGACAATGCGCGTTTGAGAAGTGATATGTCAACCTCATCAAAGGTATTAAAAACATTAAAAAGTGGCAGCAAAGTTTATGTCCTGTCAAGAGAGCAAAATGGCTGGGTAAAGGTAAAGACGCTTGATGGGACAGTAGGATATATGGCTTATTATCTTTTGAAGATGCCATTTGAGCTTGCATCAAAAACAGTGTCACGTGGTGGTTTTGAAAGAATTAATGCAGAAACTTTTAATCTTAGCCTGGCACAGAGAATTTTAGAGTTTGCTCAAAGATTTCGTGGTATAAGATACTCATATGGTGGAACATCGCCATCAACAGGTTTTGACTGTTCAGGATTTGTTCAGTTTGTGTTTAAGAACTTTGGAATACATTTGGAAAGAACAGCAGCTGACATGGCAAGGACAAATGGTGTGAGAATTTCGTATAGTGAAATTGAACCGGGAGATTTGCTTTTCTTTGACACAGATGGCGGGAAAAATTATATAAATCATGTTGGCATATATTTAGGCGGTGGCAAGTTCATTCATGCATCGAGTGCAAGGGGACGTGTAACAGAGACTGACCTAAATTCATATTATGGAAGATTTTTTATGATGGCAAAAAGGGTCATAAGATGAAAGTAAAAAGGGGCTTTTTCCTGAAAAATAGAGGAAAAAGCCCCTTTTCAAGTTTAAAAATGTTTTTTACTTTTTTATCAAAGGCAAAATCAGGTTTTTGACATCTTCTTCATTTTCAATGTTAGCATCAACTTTCTTGAGCTGCCAAACCTCAAGATGAGAAATCTCTTTGCCCGGAGCGACAGTGTAAAGTGGACTTAGAGTTTCCATCTCAAGCATGAAATCGGTTGTATATGTTTCGTAAGAACATCCAAGGTCAGGGTACTCTGCACCATCTATATGTTTGTATTGTTTTATAAATAAGTTTCCATCGTTTAAATAGCAAGCCCAGCCGTCTAAATTTGGATATCCAATCTTAAACGGTGGCTTGCAGTTTTTATCCTGTCTTAGGATAATAAAATCTTCACCCCACAAGACTCTATGGTCGTTAAGTTTTGTATATGGCCACATGACCAAAGGATAGCTTGGTAAAAGTCCTGTATCAATCTTTGGAATTGGCATAACCTCAACTCCACCAGGTGCCATTACAGAAAGCGCCCAGATGGCGAACTTGACTTCAAAAAGACCATTGTTCTTGATTTTGTATGTTACATAAGCCTCCGCTTCTGTTGGGTGAAACTTCAGTTCAATTGTCTTTTGCAAAAAAGTTGTAGTTTCGGTGGGCTGTTTCAGTACAATGCCATTTTCCACAATTTCAAAGTCTATTTTATGATTGTCAGGAAAATAAGAGCGTGGCATAGCTTCCGGGCTGTGCCACAGTCTTGTTCCACCATATATTCTCCACTCATCGCCACCAACTTTTCCTGCCTGGTCTTCCACCACACAAAAGACGTTCTTGCCACCTTCAAATCCAAAATGAATTATTCTTGGTCCCACGTCTGTTGTGACAACTGCTTCGATTTTTCCATTAGAAATTTTGTAGCAGTTTTCCCAGCCCATATACTCAACTTTCTTTACCTCAACCATTTTTAATCTCTTTCCCCCTTTTCAATTTATTTTGAAAAATATAAAGGCTTAGAATATAATTAAATTATACCTTATCAGGTTGTATTTTCACAAATCAAAAAACAAAAAAGTTGTATAGATTCATTTTTTGTTTGACAATTTTTAGATGGCAAAAGGGAGAGAAAGGGTATAGAGATGCTAAAAAAGTTCAAACCTGACATGATATGTCAAAGTATATTGGATATTGATCTTGAAAGTCTTATAAAAAGAGGAATAAACTATCTAATTATCGACATAGACAACACAATAGTTGCATGGGGAGAGTTTGATGTAAGAGACGAGATTATTGAGTGGCTTAAAAAGGCTCAAAAGATGGGATTTAAAATTTGCCTTGTTTCGAACAACCAGAAAGATAGAGTCAAAAAAATAGAAAGCATGCTTGGAATTCCTGCCATCTATAATGCTAAAAAACCTTTAAAGTCTGGATTTTTGAAAGCATCGCAGTTGCTTCATCAAGGCAAGAAAAATCATCAAACAGCTGTGATAGGTGATCAGTTCTTCACAGATGTCATAGGCGCAAAAAGGTTAAAACTCTTTGTGATATTGGTCCGACCATTAAAAGAAAAGGAGTTTTTTGTAACAAGGATAAACAGGATTTTTGAAAAGAAAATATTAAAGTACTACGAAAAGGATGAGAGGGAATGAAAAAGCTTTTTTTGATTGGCAAGAGCTTAAAACACTCAATTTCACCTTTTATTCATAACAAAATTCTGTCTGAATTGGGCATTGACGCGGTTTATTCAAATGTCGAACTCTCTGATTTTGTAAAACTAAAAGAATTTGTTGAGATGGTGAGAAAAGATAAGGATGTTATTGGATTTAACATAACAATTCCTTACAAGGACGATATTTTGGGGTTTTGTGATGAAGTGTCAGAAGATGTGAGAATAATAAAAGCAGCAAACACTGTGAAAAAAGAAGATGGGAAGCTTTTGGCTTACAATACCGATTGGATAGGGTTTAAAAAAAGCTTGGAGGATATAGGGGTTGACGTAAAAGACAAAAAAATATTGGTGCTCGGTAGCGGTGGTGCAGCAAAAGCCTGCATCTATGGACTTTACAGGATGGGTGCAAAAGAGGTGTTTGTCGCAAACAGGACATATGAGAAGGCAGAAAGGTTAAGAGAGGTTTTTCAAGACATTTTGAAAATCCTTCCAGTAGAATGGCTAAGAAGATATGAGTTTAAATACGATATAATTATTAACACAACATCTGTGGGAATGTTTCCGAATATTGAAAGCAGTCCTTTTGACTTTGAAAACTATGTGGCTGGCATACCAGTTTTTGTATATGATATGATATACAATCCTCCTAAGACCACTTTTTTGGAAGAAGCCGAAAAGAAAGGGTCAAAGACTGAAAATGGTCTTAAGATGCTTGTGTACCAGGCAGTTGAAGCTGAAAAGATTTGGTTTAGTGGCATTGATATTGCCTCAAATTTGATTGCTGAAATACTGAATGAGTGTGAGAGGAAGGTAGCAAAGGTTGAATAGGTATTTTTGCAATTTTCCCAGAAAATTTTTTTACGTCATGTTATTTCGTGGTATAATTTATATAAAGGCATAAATCGAGGGGTGTATCAAAAATGAAAATTATGATAGTTGATGATGCTGTATTTATAAGAAAGGTGTTAAAAGGGATTTTAACTGAGCTTGGATACAAAGTTGTAGCAGAAGCCTCAACAGGCAAAGACGCAATAGAACAAGCTTCAAAGGTAAAGCCGGATATAATCACACTCGATATAACCCTTCCAGACATGAGTGGCATTGATGTTTTAAGAGAGATAAAGAAAGTAAATCCAACTGTTCAAATAATAATGGTCTCTGCACTTTCAGGGCAGGAAGCTGTAATGCAGGCTCTTAGAGAAGGTGCAGTAAATTATATCACAAAACCGTTCTCAAAAGAGAAAATAGAAAGTGTATTAAAAAGTGTTTATGAAAGCATAGAACCTAAGAGAGATGAAGAAAACAAGAGTGAAAAGAAAGAAAAAGAGGTTATAGGACTTCCAATAGTTAACTCTGAAGAACCTTCAGAAGGACCAGATTTAGAAGGAACTATAACACCTGACTTTGAAATAAGTAATTTAGAAGAGAAATTACCAGCAGAAGAATTAGTAGAAGAAAACACGAAAAATGAGCCATTTTATGAGAACATAAATGTGGAAGAAAATGGGAAAATTGAAAACGAAGAGATACATATTGATTTTAAGTCAAATTTACAGGAAGAAAATAGAAAAGCGAGACTTGAAGATATAAGGGTATTCGAAAAAGACGAAGGATATGTTTTGTCCCTTTATTTCAATGAACCTGTGACATACAATTTTGGTAAGATGAAGATTGGCAATGGTTTTATACTCAACGTGGAAGATTGTAAAGTTGAACCGAATGTTAAAGAGACCATAAAGGTTTCTGACGAGGGTTTAAGAGAGATAAAAGTAGAAGAGATTTCAGGCAATGTTTATATTGCAATTAAAACTGATATAAGAAAGTTCAACATACGAGAAAATGACAGGATAATTGAGATATTATTGCAAAAAGAAACTGCTCATCTATCCTACAACCCTTTGACAAAACTTTTACTGATAGAAGGAATATCTTCAAGAGCCATAGAGATAGAAAGAGCTGAAAACAACTTAAAAATAAATATCCAGAATAAAGACGTAGCAATAAAAGAGGAAATAATGGAAATAAATGATGGTTTGATTGAAACTATTGAAGTACTCAAGACTTTTAAAGGTTATGTGGTGCTGGTTAAGGCCTCAAAATTCTTAGAATACGAAAAGATTGAAGGAAAAAGTTCGTTTGGAATCAGATTAAAAGAAGCAAATGTAATTAAAAGATGGAATGTATTTACTAAGGAGGATATGTCAGTAGTCGAAATAATTTCGTCGTCTGGGGATGCACAGCTTCTAATGGAACACGATAAAGAAAATGATAAGATATATATATATTTTATGAATTTAGAGGTGCCAGATGAACTTCTGAACCAGCGATATGAATATGAAGATGGCTTTATTGAATGGATAGAGTTTAAAAAAGATTATGCCAAAGCAAAGAGCTACATGATTATATCTACTCCAGTAAATAAAGTGAGTGTATCAAAAGAAGATGGCAGAATCCTTATTTTATGCAGAGCGCTAAGAGCATTTTTACTTTACGATAATTTGCAAACAAGACTGATTTTCCAGAATATCAAACCATCTGAGATGGAACTTGAGCTTATTGAAGACAAGAAATTAAGATTCAGTATACTCAATAGATTTGTAAATCTAATAAAAGATTCTATGGTGGAAGACAATCAGTTTATAGAAAAGGTTGAAGTTGAAAAAGTTAAAAATGGCTATGAGGGTCTAATCTATCTTAAGAAAAGATGTAGTTTTTATTCTATTTTGGCTAAAGATAAGGTATCTACAGATGTTTACCTGACATCTTTGAAAGCTCAGAACAAAATCAACTTTTATGAATACGAAGAAAAAGATAATATTGCTATCTTACACATAAGAGGAGAAGGAAGGTTAGAGAAAGAGATTAGACAAGAAAATGGAGTTATTAGAATAGAAATTTTGGATGCACAATTAGAAAATATATCAACTTTACCTATTGAGTTTGAAAGTTGTTGTATAGAAAAAATTGTCTTTAAAGAATTGGAAAATGATAAAGTAGTAATAGAGATCTATTCGTTCAAAGATGATTTTATTGTGAACGACCATGCGAACGGTTTTGATTTAGAATTTGTTCTGGATGCAATAGAAATTCTGGTTTCTGAAAATTTTATCCAGCTCAATGGACTTAATAAAAATGATTTTAGTTTCAAGGAGGTCAGAGAGAACAATCAGTTTGAATTAGAGATTAAGAAAAAAGGTATTTTTATTCCCACTGGATTGTTCAAAGTTGAAAATAGCCTTATCAAAAGCTATCAGGTTTATAAGTCTAATGGAAACTATGGAATTGTGATAAAAACTAATAAAAAGGCAGTTGCCGTTGTAAGTTCTGATGAAGAAAGAATCGTTAAAATTATAATGAAAAAACTGCCTGAACTAACAACGTATGAAGTTATTGTAAACAGCGAAACGGAAGCGTATTTAAAACTTAGCATTGACGACGAGCTATTTAAAGAGCCTGAGGTTGAGCAAATTGGAAAAGGTGTATTAGAAGTAAAGCTGTCAAAAATTGTATATGACCAGATTGAGTTGACTTCTCAGTATTACGAGAACGGAATAGTAAAGCTTATAGAGTTTATACCTGCTGAGGAAAATCTGAGTATAAGAGTAAGCTTTAACCGTGCACAGTGGGAAATTGAGTCCAACTTATCACAACTTCTTTTAAAATTTAAAAAGACAACTTCAAAAATTGAAGTAGATGATAGTGGTGTTTTTATAAAGTATATAGATGCAGATGATATTTCCTACAGGGTTTTTGAGGAAAATGGCATAATAATATTAGATGTACCTTCTTATGCAGGTGATTTTACTAATACTATTCCTGCTATAAAAAGTGAAAAGACTGTAAAATTCATCAGCATAGAAAAGATAGAATCTGGGTGGAGAATATATTTGATTACTATGACTGGCATTAAATACCAATTGGAGAGGAAACAAGAGGAAATGAAGATAGAATTTTTTGAGGAGAAAGGCATGCTTACCGAGGTTGCAGGCTAAGTTTTAAAGAAGGTTAAAAAATGGTAAAGACTAAAAGAGGGTGAATTCAGTTGCCAGTAAACGAAAAGAGAAAAATAGGTGAGCTTTTATTAGAGGCAGGAATTATCACAAGACAGCAGTTAGAAGAAGCACTTCAAATTCAAAAAAAAACAGGCAAAAAAATAGGGGAGATCCTTGTTGAAAAAGGCTATGTCACAGAAGATGAAATTTTAGAGGTTCTGGAGTTCCAGCTGGGAATTCCTCATGTTAAGCTTGATCAGTATGTAATTGACCCAGAGGTTGTTAATTTAGTCTCTGAAAGCATAGCAAGAAGACATACTCTCATTCCTATTCAATTAAAAGATGACAAGCTTGTTGTTGCAATGGCAGACCCGCTCAACATTTTTGCAATAGAAGATGTTGCAATTTTTTCTGGCAAAAATGTTCAGCCTGTTATTGCCAAAGCTTCTGAGATAAAAAGACAGATAGAAAAGTTTTACGGAAAGCAAGAAGCTCTAAAGGCAATTGAAGAGCTCAAAAAAGAGGGTGCTGCTCAAAGAAGGGTTCAGACGGCGAGAATGCAGATAAGTTCTGAAGATGACACAGAAGGTCCTGTTGTCAAGCTTGTAAACTCCATATTTGAGCAGGCAATAACATCGCGAGCAAGCGACATTCACATTGAGCCGTTTGAAAATGAAATAAGAGTAAGGTTTAGAATAGATGGTATACTTTATGACATTCTTCAGCTTGAAATTGAGACGTTACCATCTCTTGTTGCAAGGATAAAAGTTATAGGTAATATGGACATTGCCGAAAAAAGAGTGCCGCAGGATGGCAGAACCACTTTCTTGTTTGCTGACAAGGTATATGACATGAGAATTTCTTCCCTTCCAACAGTTTACGGTGAGAAGATAGTTATAAGAATTGCAGATAAGGGAGCATTTATTAAATCCAAAACAGAACTTGGTTTTACAGAAGATGATTTGGAAAAGTATAATAGAATTATATCAGCGCCACACGGGATAATTCTTGTGTGCGGTCCAACTGGAAGCGGAAAAACAACTACCTTATATACTATACTTAATGAGCTTAACACAGGTGCCAAGAACATCATAACAGTAGAAGATCCTGTTGAGAGTACCATATATGGCATAAATCAGGTTGAGGTAAATCCGAAAGCAGGGCTCACATTTGCAGCAGCTTTGCGTTCTATTTTAAGACAGGACCCTGACATTATAATGATAGGCGAGATTCGAGACAAAGAGACGGCTGACATGGCAGTTCGAGCTGCTATAACAGGACATTTAGTGCTCTCTACAATCCACACAAACGATGCACCGTCTGCTGTTACAAGACTTGTTGATATGGGTATTGAAAATTTTTTGATAAGCTCATCACTTGTCGGCGTTATATCTCAAAGACTTATTCGCAAGATTTGCCCATATTGCAAGGAAGAGTACACTCCCACGGAAACAGAACTGAGAGCTCTTGACATAGAAGAAAATCACCATGTAAAATTATACAGAGGAAGAGGTTGTGCACTTTGCAACAATAAAGGATATTACGGAAGGTCTGGAATATATGAAATAATGATAGTAACCAATCAACTAAAAAGATTAATTGTGAAAAAAGATGTGAGCAGTGACGAGATAAAACAGCTTGCGATAAAAGAAGGAATGAAAACTTTGAAAGATGCGTGCAGAGAGAGAGTTTTAAATGGTACAACAACATTTGAAGAGTTTTTAAGAGTAACATTTTCACTTGAATGAGCTTAAGTGTTCGAGGGGATTAAAGATGCCAATAATAATGAGGATAGGGGAAGGGGGAAATTTTAAATGGATATCAACGAGATTTTAAAAGAAGCATTTTTAAAAGGCGCATCTGATATACATATCACTGCAGGTTCGCCTCCTGTGATGAGGGTGCACGGTGTCCTTACACGCATGAGCGATTTGAGCCTCACACCAGAGATAACTGAAAGGTTTGTAAAAGAGATTACAAACGAATACCAGTACAAACGTTTACAAGAAGCTGGTGAGGTTGACTTTTCTTACAGCATAAGAGGTTTGAGCAGGTTTAGGGTAAATGCATATAAGCAAAGGGGTTCTTTTGCCATTGCATTCAGGACAATATCTCAGGATATACCAAAGTTTGAGACATTGGGGCTTCCTCCAGTTTTGAAGGATTTTACAAAACTCAACAAAGGGCTTGTGCTTGTTACTGGTCCGACTGGTTCAGGAAAATCGACCACATTAGCATCGCTTATAGATATAATAAACACTGAGAGAAACTTACATATTATTACATTGGAAGATCCTATTGAGTATCTTCACAGACACAAAAAGAGTATTGTTAATCAAAGAGAGATAGGGAATGACACACAAAGTTTTGCAGCAGCCCTGAGAGCTGCTCTTCGTGAGGACCCTGATGTAATTCTGGTTGGCGAGATGAGAGATTTAGAGACAATTTCAATAGCACTTACTGCTGCAGAGACCGGGCACTTGGTTTTTTCAACACTTCATACTATTGGCGCAGCAAAAACTATCGACAGGATCATAGATGTTTTCCCACCGTATCAGCAACAGCAGATACGCGTTCAGCTTTCAACAGTTCTTCAAGCAGTTGTATCGCAGCAGCTTTTGACAAAGAGAGACGGCAGAGGCAGAGTTGTTGCTGTTGAGGTTATGATAGCAAACGCGGCGATAAGAAATCTCATAAGAGAAGCAAAGACGTATCAGATACAGTCAATTATTCAAACACATACGAAAAATGGAATGATAACAATGGAACAATCACTTGTTGATTTGTATAAAAGAGGGCTTATAACAAGAGAAGATGCAATAATGTATGCATCTGACCAGGAACTTATAAACAAGCTTTTGATATTCTAAAGGGGTTGGAACGCAAAGATGGCAGAGTACGTATACAGTGCAATGGATGCATCTGGCAGAAGAATAAATGGGACAGTTATAGCCGAGGATGAGGCGGCAGCAATTGAGATTTTAAAAGCAAGAAACGTGTTTGTGTTAGAAATAAAAGAAAAAGGAGCGCTCCAGAAAGAGATAAAACTGCCGTTTGGACAGAGGGCAACAGTAAAAGACCTTTCAATCTTTTGCAGACAGTTTGCAACAATGCTCTCTGCAGGTATTTCAATTTTAAGCTGTTTAGATGTGTTGAGGCAGCAGTACAGGGGAAGACCTTTTGGCAAGGTTATAAACGACCTTTACGAAAAAGTAGAACGAGGCACCCTTTTATCAGCAGCTATGAGAGAACATCCGAGATTTTTTCCACCAATTCTTATAAATATGATTGAGGCTGGAGAGGTTGCAGGTTCTATTGATAAATCAATGGATAAAATGGCAGTCCATTTTGAAAAAGAGTTAAAACTCAGGCAAAAGATAGTAAATGCTCTTATGTATCCTGCAATTGTTATAGGTATTGCTGTGATTGTTTTAATAATTTTGCTGACATATGTTATTCCAACTTTTGTAGGCTTGTTTGAAGAATTGCAGGTTGAACTTCCTGCAACAACAAGGTTTGTAATAAATTCAAGCAAATTTATGCAACACAATGGCATTTACCTTTTGTTTGGAATAATTGCTCTTATTTTTGGGTATAAAATATTTAAATCAACTCCGACTGGTGGAATCATAGTTGGGAAGATAAAAATCAAAATTCCAATAATAGGAAAGCTTACATTGGGTCAGGTAACCAGCCGTTTTACAAGGACACTGGCAACCCTTTTGAACGCTGGTGTTTCCTTGATAACGGCTTTGGATACAACTAAAAATATCTTATCAAATGCCTACATTGAAAAGGAATTTGATAGGGTGATAGAAAGAGTGAAAGGTGGTGAGGGGTTAAGCTACCCGATTGAGGAGATGGGGATTTTTCCAAAGCTTATGAACATCATGTTAAAGACAGGTGAAGAGACAGGACAGCTTGAGTACATGCTTGAAAAAGCAGCAGATTACTACGAAAATGAGGTTGAAAATCAGGTTACAAGACTGACATCACTGTTTGAGCCGGTTATGATTGTGCTATTGGCTTTAATGGTTGGATTTTTGCTTGCGTCAATTATTATGCCGATGTTCAAACTCTATGGCAGCATCGGCACATAAAAAAGGGCGGTGGCTTATGAAAAGAAAGTTTTATGGGTTTACATTAATTGAGATTGTTGTTGTAATTGCTATAATCGGAGTAATAGTAGCAATTGCAACACCGCAAGTTTTAAGACTAGTTCAAAATGTTCAAAAAAGAGCAGATTCAAGTACAGCACGACACATTGCATATGCATTTTTGATGTGGCAGGAAGAGAGTGGTAAAAGTTTGGACGAAATTATACCTGATTCTAACCTGCATAAGATTGACTCAGACCAGATAGGTGGTCCATCGGGCTTTAAATTGAGTAAGTATATCACAGGAAGCCTGCCAAGGCCAAGGTTAAATAAAAGCTATTACTTTTATTACAAATATGAGTCATCCGTTCTTAAAATTTATGCGGGGGATGACTCAAACCAGTGGGAACTTTTCCCTGAGTTTGATCAAAATTATAAATAAAAAATAGGAGGTCGATTTTGAGATGATGAAATGGCTTGTAACACAAGTAAACAAGAAGAATAAAGGTTTTACATTGATTGAGATGGTAGTTGTTATGGCAATAATTGCGGTGCTGATAGCAATTGCAGTTCCGCAGGTGTTGAGGTTAATAAATAAATCAAAAGTTACAGCAGATTTAAGTTCAGCAAAAGCAATTGCAACACAAATTCAGCAATATATGGCTGATGGAGCTAATGTTTCTTTATCTAACCAATCACTTAGTGCTAATTCAAGCTTAGAAAATTATGTTAAAGAAAGAATTAATGGAGGCATACCAAAAGTAAGATTTAACAGCAGTTGGGAATGGCGTGTGACTGCTAACACTACTTCTGAAGAGGTTTATGTAGGCGTAAATGATGGTTCTTCAACATACTGGCTATTCCCTGAGATATCTCCTCAAAATGATAACAATCCATACTGGAAGTATAAATAATATCTAAGTTTTAATTTAAAAATTGAAAGGGTAGTATGTTAGCAGTATTAATTGTTCTATTTTTCACCCTTGGCAGCTTCCTGAATGTATGTATTTATAGAATTCCTCGGGGGGAGTCAATTGTATTCCCTCCGAGCCACTGCCCTAATTGTAATAAAAGATTAAAATGGTATGATTTGATTCCTGTTTTAAGTTACATCTTTTTGAAAGGAAAGTGCAGGTACTGCGGACAAAAAATTTCTATAAGGTATCCAATTGTTGAGATTTTAACAGCATTAGGTGGGCTTTTGTGTTATTTAAGATATGGTATTTCAGCACAGATGTTTATTTCATTTGCTATCTTTTGTATATTACTTTATATTTCAGCGGTTGACATTGATACAATGGAAATTTCAACAGCAAGTGTTTTATTGCTTTTTATAGCAAGATGTGCTCAGATATTTTTAGAAAGAGGAGTAAGCTTTAACACTGTACTAAGTATTTTTTCAGGAATGTTTTTTTCAATGCTTTTGATTTTAGTAATTTATATCCTGTCTAAAGGCAGAGCAATGGGATTTGGAGATGTGCTTTTAATTGCAGCAGGTGGCGCAGGATTTACAGCAGCTCAAGCTATTTTGGCAAATTTTCTTGCTTTTATTTTTGGTGCTGTGTTTGCAGTGTTGATGATGATATTGAGAAATAAGAATATGAAAAGTGAAGTTCCATTTGGACCGTATATAGCAGTAGCACTTTTCATTACTATGATTTATGGAGATAGAATTTTGCAAATGTATTTTAATTATTTGAGAGGTTAAAAATATCTGTAGCAAAATTTAAAGGGGGAAATGATGGTGTACACAATAAAAAACTATATGGAAGAAGCAGTAGGAAACATGCTTGATAGAGTTCTTGAAAACATTGATGTTTGCAAGTGTCCAAAGTGCAAGCTTGATATTATGGCTTTAGCACTCAACAGGCTTCCACCAAGGTATTTTGTTACAAAAGAAGGAGAACTTTTTGAAAGGCTTGCAGAACTTCAAGAACAGTTCACCGTAGATATTACAGCTGCAATTGCAGCAGCTGCTTTCATTGTAAAAAACAATCCAAAACATGATTAAAGATTTTAGGAATAGAAGAGGGATAAGATGAAAAGGTTTAAAGGCTTTACCCTGCAAGAAATAGTAATTGTTTTGGCGATTTTGGCAATCCTTTTGGCAATCGCTGTTCCCAATTATGTAGCGATGAAAAAAAGAGCTGATGTAAACAGCGTGGCAACCCAGTTTGCTGCAATGATAAGAGAACTTTATGAAAAGATTGATTCTGAAATGGAATATGATACCTTCACTTCATCAACAGGTGGGCATATTTCAAAGTATTACATAAGAATTGACAACTATTACATTTCTGACCCTGTAACAGGAGAGAAGTCTTTAAAGATTCAGTTGATAAAGTTTGATGCAGTAGCTTCTTCCAATGAGATTGTGTTAAAAGAGATAAAATCAAAAACAGTTAAACTTCAAAATGCTGCCGGTTCGTCTATATTAATGGATAGTGCAGGAGCTGTTGCAACATATATAACATTTAAACCAAATGGAGAAATTTTAAGATTTACAGGCTCTGTAGCTGCAAGGGGTAACACTTACGTATTTTCAGCACAAAACAAAATTGAAGTAATTCCACTATCTAGTTCTAACTACAAAAAGGTAATAATACTTAACAGTACACCACCGGGGAGCGTTGAAGTGCAATGAGGAAAAGCTTAAAAGGTTTTACACTTGTTGAGATAATAGCTGTTGTTGCAATTGTTGGAATAATCATTGTTGCTCTGTACAGCTTTTTTATGAATAACTTTAAGGTGGTACAGCAACAGGCTCAAATTGCAAATATTGAATCCCAGGCAAAGAGGCTTCAAGATAGTATAAAGCAGTGGCTTCAGATGGCAGACCAGCAAAGCATTGCTTATTATCCTCTTTCAGGGAAAGTTTATATGGTAGTTTATGAGGACCAAGCAAGTTATCCAAATGGTGTTGAGTATTTAATTGGTTACGAATCAAGTGAGAAGAAAATTACAATAGAAAAAAGAATGGGGTCAAATAGCTCAACTGTATGGTATTTAAAAGGGAAAGTGGTTAATTTTACTGTAACAGACAATCCACCTCAAATAATTATTCAGTACACGGTAGATTTAGGTGTTCGTGGTCAAACAAGGACTTATAAGATTGTTTATAACAGACGATATGACTGATAAAAATTCTATTTTGAGGGGTTTTGGAAGAATATGAGTACAAAAGTGGCAGTAGAAATAGGTAAAAACTACGTGAAGATTGCTGAAGGGAGTTTTTCAGGAGGTATTCATATAAATAAATTTGCTGAAGAGCACCTGAAAGATAATATTATCATAAATGACATGAAACTTGAACCAAATCTTTTTTATGAAACATTGGGCAATATCTTTTTGAAGAATAATTTTCCCAAAAATAATATAACTTTCGTTTTATCGGGTATTTCTAACATGATTATCAGAGAATTAGTAGTGCCATACCTCAATGAAGACAAGACATTTAATCTTATTACATTTGAAGCAAAACAGTATTTTCCAACAAGCATTGAAAATTATGTTATTGATTATAAACAACTGAAGGTGTTTAATGAAGGGAAAACAAAGAAACAAAAAATTTTGCTCGTGGCTCTTCCTAAAAGTCTTGTTGAAGATATAGTAACAGTTACTAAAAAGCTTGGTTTCAAGGTTAAGAAAATTGATATTGAGCCAAATACAATATCTAAACTTGTAGCTTTAGAAAGAAGGGTCAGAAAAGATAAGGATAAAGAGCTTATAATGATTGTAAACATTGTAAGGTCTTATATAACTGTTGTAATACTCAACGAAGATGAAATTGTTCTTTCCAAAACGTTTCCTAATTATGATTTAGAAAGAATGTTTAGTGAAGAAGAAGGTACTGAAGCTTACATAGAATATTTCTATACCTATACTATAAATGAGATTGTTGAAAATATTTCAAAATTTTATGAGTTTTATAAAAGTAGAGAGCAGGATAGCAAGAGTCTTTCAAAAGTGTATCTTATGGGCGAGGTTTGTCAGCATATAGATATAAGTGATGTTTTGCGAACAAAGATAAATGCTGAGATGGTTTTGCTAACTGAACTGCAGTCAATCAATAAGAAGATAATACTCACAAAGAGTGAAGTTTGTAATTATTCCACAACTATAAGTGGACTTATTTAGTTTCTTAGTTTTTAAAATTCTAAGGAGAGGTAATAATGGCAAAAAATCTCAAAGATATAAACCTGTTATTGGCTTATGAAAGAGGTATAAAGAAGAAAGATGCAACATTAAGAATTTATTTTTTGTTGCTCATTTTAGAAATATGTGTGTTTGCTTTAATTGCATCGATTTTTTTAACCAGAATAATGGCCACGAACAATGATATTAGAAGATTAAATAATGAGATAACAATAAAACAGCAGCAGATGGATGAAGCACAGAAGCTTGTCGAAAAGAAAACATTGTATACTCAAAAAAAAGCTTTGCTTGAATATATATCAAGTGGACATATAAAATTTTTAGAGATTTTGGACAAGCTTGAGTCTTTAACTCCTTCGGCATTAAAATTTGAGAGTTTGAACATTTCAACCGAAAAAATAACATGTACCGTAAGGGCTGACAAGCTTGAAACTGTTACACAATTTGTCTACAACCTTCAGACAAGTGATTACTTTACAAACGTTAGTTTTAGCAGTGTAACGGGAGATGAGAATTCGAAAATGTCAACAATATCTGCAGATATAGCAAGGAAGTGAGCAAAAGTGCAAATTACAGAGAGAGATAAAAAGCTTTTGTTAATTCTTGGTATAGTGCTTTTAGGGTTTTTGTTTTACAATTTTTTCTACAATCCCTATGCTCAAAAATTGAGCAGTTTACTTTCTGAAAAACAACAATTGGAAAATAGCCTCAGTGAAATAGAGCAAAAAATTGCATTGTACAATGCACAAAAAGCAAAGCTTGAAGAAATAGAGAAAGACTACGTAGTAATCAGCCAGAAAATACCTCCAAATCAAGACGAAAAATTTTCAATGCTTGACCTTCAAAGACTTGCTCAGATGGTAGGAAGCAAGACCTCAGATTTTACCTTTTCACAAAAACAAAATTTGAATGTGAATTATAACAATGTAAATATTGCAAAAGCATATTTTTATTCATCTAAACAGAACTGGCAGATGACATATGCAGACTTTAAAAAGCTTTTATTCCTGCAAAAAGATTTTTCACCTTTGTATTCTCTTGATTCAATTTCTCTATCAAGTGGCAATAACAATATGGTTACAGCGAGCTTTGAGATAAGATTTTATGGATACGAAGATACCCTCGCACCTGTAAGACAGTGGCAAAATTTCTCAATCCCCTCTGGCAAAGGTGACTTGTTCAGCGGAGGAACTGGGCAAAAGGTGGAGTATAGTTATACAGAAGAGGACTTAAAAAAAAATGAGCCAGCGCCACAGCCCACAGTAAAAGTAGAAAGAACAGATAATTTATCTGTAACTAATTCCGAGCAGCAAACAACTTTACCACAAACATCTGCCAATATTTCTTCCAACAAGCCTAATTCAAATAAGCCAGAGCAGCAACAAAATCAGTTGTCAAATGAGAAGGTTGACTATACAAAAGCTGATTTTGTTGTTACAGTATCAACGTTGTATTCTCCAACTACAAATATAACCATCGAAAAAAGCGGAAAAGGTTCAATTTTTGGAGCAAAAAAGAAAAACGAAAATGCGTATATAACTATTGAAAAAAAAGGAGACAAGTATTACTATAAAATGGGAACTGAAGCAAGTGTTTATCCACAGGGCAATAGTTTTGACCAGCTAAATTTTCAAAGCAGTAGCCAGATTTTAATTGTTGTTTTTTCAAGTCCAAGAAAATATAAAGACGATGATAATGTGGTGACACTTAAGATAACCAACAACTCTGACAAACCGATTAAGGTTTATATATCTAACGATGATAAGCAAAAACCAAGAGTTAACATTGTAACAAACGGTTCAAAAGTCAATGTAACAAGAAAATGATGTGGGGTGGCGAGCAAGATGAGAAAAACTTTTAAAGGGTATACCCTTGTTGAGGTTATAGTGACAGTGGCAATATTTGCTCTGCTTGTCACCCCTATTGTGCTACTTATTCAGCAGTCTCTCAAAGTGAACATGAGTACAAAAACAAACCTTGAAATTGCTGAGGTCATCAACCAGGCTGTTGAAACTCTTGTGTATCAGAATGTTTATGGGACAGGAAGTATGAACATAAATGGATATACTGTAAACTATGATATAGATGATTCTTTTAAAACAGGAACCATTCAAAATATTGAAAATAGCCAGATTGATTTTAGGATGTTCCTTGATTCAGCAGGAAAGTTAACAATAGAAGATCTGACTACCCATACTCCTTATGAAAGAAATATATCTTCAAGTTCATATGACAAGCTCAAAATCGAAATAAGATATGACGAAGTAGGAAAAAAAGCTACTTATACCTTTATCCTAAACAATGCAACAGTTGCAACTTTTATAAGTGGTGGAGCTACAGACCCTGCAAAGCTTGGTGCTGAGTTTGTTTCAGATACTTCATCACATTATCTTCATGTTATAATTGATGGTGTTTATGATCTTTCAAACAAACTTACGACTACCATGTTCAATTTGTGGCTAACAAATGTCAATAACAACATAAAAATTATAGCTACAACCCCATTCATAGTTTATGATAATTCTTCAAGGCAAGCTATTCTCACAGGGGAAGAGAAAGTCAGGAGAGTTTGTCTTAAAATATATGATCCTAAAGGACAATTTGTGAAAGATTATACAACCTATTATTCATATAGGGTGAAATAGTTATGAGAATGAGAAACAAGTATAAAGGTTCGACTCTGGTTCTTACGATAATTTTCATAGCGGTGATGTTTGTGATGTCGGTTGCACTAATTGAAGCTGCGATGTCGTCACTCAAAATTAGCAAGGGGTACTATGCAAAAAACAGAGCATATTACGATGCTGAAAGTGTTTTTGAAAGAGTGGTATACTATCTTGACATGGTTGCAGATAAGGCACGTAAAATGGCTGATAACTATGTTTTTATGGAAAGTGGTGTGCTCAATACTCAAAACCCTGATATTGTAGATATTTTAAAAGATTACCAAGAAAGAGAAAACCAGTATTATATTCAGTATATGAATGGAATGATAACCAAAACTGACTATGATAATGCAGTTGCTGCAATCAATCGCGATTATCAAAATAAGGTTAAAGTAAAATTTTTAGAAAAGTTTAAAGAATACATGAACAATTTTTTTACAGCTTCAGGCTTACCAAGCGAAAGACCAGTAATTGAATTTACTGTATCAGGTGTAACTTATAAAATTGACAATTGGAGAGGTACTTCTAATGACCTATATTCTTTTATGAAAATGGTTGATTTTAACAATCCTGATGTCGACGTTGAAATAAAATTTGACCCGGCTGTTGATGTGAACTTGCATATGACAAGCACTGAAATAGAAAATCCAATTGATGTAAAAATGGAGGTTATTGTAAAACTGTTAAAAGAAAAGACCAAAAGAGTTTTAAGAGTAGATTTTAGCATTTTCCCTTACAAAAGTAGTGCTTTAAATTTCACGACAAGGACAATAAAAAGGAGTTTTAATCACATACTTGACTATGCTCTTTTTGCCGGAAGAAACCTTATTGTTATTAATGATTCGAATTTATTCAGTATAAAAGGTGGCAAGGTATATGTAAGAGGAACTGCAAACGATGTAAGATATTCAAATCCTTCTGAGTACTTTGGTGGAATTTTAGCTGGAATTACCCAGACACAGCTTGATAATTTGGCATCATATTCAAGGGTAAATCCAATTGATTCTGCCGTAAAGAGTAGAATAGAGAGCATTATAGGAAGTTCAGGCATAAAAAGTGGAAATATAAGAATTGAAAGTGCACCGGTTTTTGTTGGTTATACTGATTCTAATCCTAATCTTCCTCCAACAATAAATGGTTTGAGAGACAAATATGCACTTTATGGTGGATTTATAAAGGCATGTGCGCCAAATTCCCAGATTATAGTTACAGATGATGTATATTGCCACAGTATTGTTACTGAAAATACTGCTGACAGTTCCACGATAACTATAAACAAAAATGCATACATAATGGATAACGTATCTATGTATGCACAAAACAGCAATATCAGTATCTCAGGTTCGCTGATCGGACTTGGTACAGGTGATACTCCATACAATTATAATAGCAGTTCTTCCATAATAATTAACGAAGATACAGCAAAGTTAACTGTAGGAAGAAATATTGTTCTTATGGGTGTTGCGTATGTTGATGAAATTCACAGAATTGATGAATATGGTAAAGATAAGCTTTTTAGAATGCCTGAAAGCTCTTCCTTAATACCAAATTTTACTATCTATCAATATTTTAATCTTCCTTCGGCTGACTTGACCGACCTTCTGAATACACTTGGATTAAATGGAACTATTGGTAGTTTTACAACTGCAGATTTGTTTGCACCGGATTATTTTAAGCCATTTAAAGTTAAAGTAAGTCCAACCGAGGAAGTGGATATAAAACTATATGATATGGATGTTGACACTGTGGGAACTGGTACAATTTCAAATATAGAGAGAGCAATAAACTTTGTTCTGCATTACCTTACAGCACATGTAAAAGACCCTGATGATTTTGATACGCCATATAATATGGGAGCGTCTAATATAAATGTTGGTGGTGGCAACATAAACTTTAACCCCTCCAATCCATATGATACAAGTTACTTTCATTATTTTTTAAATGCAAATGGAAAGCTTTATTTAGCAAGGAGAGTACTTAACATTTTGAACGAAAGTACAATTCATTCTACCATTGGGACTGCACCTGGAGGTTCAGGTGAATTTATAAACTTAGGTGCTACCATTTCATCTTCTGAATCTTTGAGGGCGGCAGTTATTGATAACATAATTGATCCAACTGTGGAGCAGTTTTTCAAGGAGCTCAATCTTGTGGATAAGGGATTATTAGATACAACACGAGATAAGTTCGATTTAATAGATTTTGTCGATTTTGATCAGCTTTTATCTGACAGACTTGTAATCAATGATGATAAGAACCTGATAGTGATTAGTAAAAATGATGTAGAAGAAATTGACTTTGGTTTACCCAGCTGGAACGGAGTTCCGCTTGGTAATATAGAGAATGTTTTGATCGTTACTAAAGGTAGTGTTTTGCTGAAAAACAGCAGTACTACAGAGAAAATTTTAAAAGGAAATATAATAGCAGGGGGGGATATAGTAGTCGCTGGAAATGGTAATCTGAAAATTGAATATAGTCGAGGGGTTTCGAGTCAGCTAATGTATTACTTTAATTATGCAAACTTTAGTAGTATTTCAGACAGGTTAGGACAGCTTTATAATTTCTTCATAAAAGGTATAGACACAAATGACATTATAGAAATACCATTTGTTACTACATTTTATGAGAACACTGTAAAGACAAATATTAAAGTAAAAAGCAAAAGACAGGTTGTTAATGATTGATGAGAGTGGTATAATTTAAATTAGAAGATATTTGAAATTAGAATAGGATTTTTTGGGTTTAAATAAAGTGTTTGTATTGTGAGAAAAAGGAGGGATTAAAGTGAAAAGAAGATTTTTGGCGTGGTTTGGTATTTTATTGATTGTAATGACAGTAATAGGAGGCGTGGTTTACTTTTCACCAAAGGCAAAAGCTGGAGATACCTCTTCAGTAAGTATCAGCTTAAGTGGAGGACCTGTAAAAAGTAAGAGCTATATTGGAAACGACGTTGAAGTAAAGCTCAAACTTACACCCACAGGGTCAATTAATGTTTCAAGGTCGCCTGTTTCTGTTGTACTTGTCATTGACTCTTCAGGTTCTATGAGCGCAAACGGTAAGATGACTGCTGCAAAGAATGCTGCCAAAAATCTTATTGACAGCTTTAAAAACTCAGTAAAAAGTGGTGATAAGCTTGGCATTGTAGATTTTGATACCTTTGTGAATGATAATTCGAATTTCTACGTTAAAGGATTTTATTTGCAAAACGGAAGTTGGCAAAAGGGAAATTCGTCAACCATATATGGACCTTATTCATTGCCCAATACTTGCACAACGAGCCTTTTAGAGTTAACAAATGCTTCAGCAGTAAATTCTGCCAAAAGCCTAATTGACAATATGGTTGCTTCTGGTGGAACAAATATGGAAGCTGCTTTAAACAAGGCAAAAAATTTACTTGATGCTTCTCCATCGGGGAATGACAAATATGTAATATTTATCACTGACGGTATGCCTACGTTTTATTTAAACGGAACGCGTAATGGGTATCCTTTAGTAGATGGTCCAGGTTCGCAGCCGGATAATACTACTAAATCAGAAACACTTTCTGCGGTGCAATCTCTTTCTCAAAGTGGAGCAAAACTTTTTGTTGTAGGTGTTGATACAACGGGTGCTGATGTAGATAAGACTTTTATTGATTTGATGGCAAGCACTGCAAATGGTAAGTCATATTATATTTCAAGCGCAAATGCTTTAAATTCTATTTTGCAGGATATATTCAAAATAATCAACTTAGCAGTCACATATGACAATCTTACAGTTGAATACCCTATTCCATCAGGACTTACAATCACTTCCATGCCATTAGGGTGGAAGGTTGAAAATGGCAAATTAATAGGAGCATTTAATCCTATCACCTTTGAGAACGGTGGAGGAACTCCAGCTGCTCAGGAGATTTCGTTTAAGATTAATTCAAACACAGAAGGGATATATAATCTTGGGAAAGCTACTTTAACATTTAGAAAGTATGACACAGTAAATGGTGAAAGTACAGGAAGCTTGGAAGTCAACCTTGGGCAGATTGAGTTTGTAAGACAACCTGGAATTAGTGCCACATTCCAGGTAATAGGTAATGGCAATATATTTGTACCCAATACTCCTTATGATGCTAAACTTACAATAAGTGCATATGGTAAATCACTTGATATTGCTACTGTTATTAACAATTTTTCACTTTCGGTTAATAATTCTTACGTTACTTTACAAAAAGTTACCACAACAAATCCATCATTAAATTATGCGGTTGATTCAGGACCAACACCGACAAGTTTGACTATAGATTATAAGGTGACATTCTTGCGTGAAGGTACGATCTCATTTACGCCTGTACTATCGTATAGCATAAATAGCACTACAAATTCAATGAATTTAACACCACTTAATTTGTTTGTTATTGATGCAAATAATATGATAAAAAGTTTTTCTATCACAAAAAAGATGATTGCAGACAATTCAAGTGCTAATTTGTTACTTAAAGTTGATGATATGGGTCTTTTCAATTATGATCCGACTTCAAAAGTAAAGATTTATGTTGAAATGACTCCGTCTAATACATTAAATACAAATGTAACATTTCCATTGCAACTTATTGTTGATAATTCAACAAGGATGTCAAATGGCTTGAGAATTATTTCGAAGAATGTATTGTTTAAGTTAAAACCAAATTTGACTGCTACAAAGGTTAATTTTAATGTTTCACGCATCGACATTATAAGTGGTGGCATGACCTATACAACTGCATATGAAAAGAAAATTAATGATGTGGTTATTAAGAAAGCTACATTACGATAAAACATTACTAAAGAGGCTAACTTCTTAAAATTGTGAAGTTAGCCTCTTATTTATTTTGAAAGAGACATGATCAAGAATTTTATATAACATTCGTCGTCTATTTTCTCAGTCCACATTGAAGCTAATTTTATACTTTCTTTAAATTCTTTTTTATTTCCCAAAATTAGGTGGATACTTGCTATTTCGTAGTAAGTTTTTGCAAGCTCTAAGTAAGAGTCTATTTGACTTGCGAGTTTTTCGCACATATTAAGAATTTCCAATGCTTTATTGAATTCTTTTTTGTATTTGAGTACCTGTGAATATATTCTAAATGTTTTGATACGGGTAAAAGGATTTTTTAGTGGTTCTACTATTTTTATTGCTTGTTCTGCAGCCATATAAGCTTGTTCAATGTCATTTTGAAGAAGGTGCAGTTTGATTTTTGCTAAAAAATATTCCAGTTCAACCCTGTTTTCCTTGTTTTCTGACATAGCGTTTAAGGCTTCATTCAGAAATTCTTCTGCACCCGATAGATTAGGTTTTTCAAGCATTGCTTTTGCCATTCCTATCAATGACAAAGCTTTTTCTGAAATGAAATTGAAGTTATTTGCTAAATCAAAACTCTGTGAAAACAAGTTGTAACTTTCAATAATATTTCCTTTTTCAAGATATAGTTCAGCAATATTTTGAAGGGTTATGCATTCTTCGTATGTTAATTTCCACTCATGGGCATACGAAAAAGCTTCAGAAAAATATTCTAAAGCCTTTTTTAAAAGTCCTTTTTCAAAATTGATAATTCCAATATTATTTAACAGAATCAACTGAAGGTGACGGTTAGATAGAATTTTAGCAAATTCAAAAGCACTGGTTAAAAACTTTAATGCCTCAAGAGAGTTCCCATTTTCATAATTTAGTATTCCAAGGTTGGTAAGGATTTTTGCTTTCAAGTTCAAATTCTTGGACTTATTTGCATAGTTTAGAGCTTTTTTAAGATAAAGACTTGCTTTTTTGATGTCTAATGAAAAAGTATAAAGTGAGTAAGAAACTATATTTAAAATTTGAGCTAAATCTTCAAAGTTGCTATTTTCTTTAAGTATATTTTCAAGTTGGTTTATCATTACAAGTAAGTCAGGACTGCCTGTATAGCTTTTATAAAGACATTGAAGATAAACAACTTTTATTTTAGCTAAGTTGTTTGCCAAAAGCCTTTTTTGGAGACTATTTAAAATGTCTTCAGCTTTTTTGAAATTATTTTGAAGAATCAAGCATTCACATATGTCACTTTCAACAAAGAACTTTTCTTCATCGGTTTTAGCAAACTTAAGAAGTGTTTTATAATATTTTAGAGCATTTTCATAGTTTCCAAAAGATTTTTCCAACCATGCAAGTTGTTCTAAAGTAGAGACAAAAATAGATGAAGTATCTAGGGAATTTATTTCTTTTATTTCATCAAGCAATTTATGGAACAATCTAACAGCAAACTTGCCAAGCTGAATCTTTTTGTATTGCATTGCCAGCTCAAAAAGGTAGTTTGCAGCTTTTGTAACTTCTCCTGCTTCCTTGAAATGATAATATAGGGTTTCATAGTAGATGGTCAAATCTTCCTGAGAAATCATTTTTTCAATTGTGGTGGCAATCTTCTGGTGAAGTATTCTTTTGGTTTGCTGAGGGATAAAATCAAGAAGAATTTTTACAATTTCTGATTCACAAAATTCATAGATTTTATCGCTGAAGTTTGAATTGTATATTGTATCAATAAATCTTATTAAATTTAATTTTTGTGCTTGGTTAAGCAAAGTAGAATGTTCAGTCGCAGGCTGAAGAATATTCAAAATAACCTTGCTGCTGAATCTGTGACCATATACAGCTGCAATTTTTAAGAATTCTAATACCTCATCTTCAATATTTGAAAGTTTATCTAGTATAATGTTTCTTTTAATACTTTCAATATTTTGCTGAGAAAGATTAATTTTAAAAACACTATTTGAAAGAGAGAAAAGTTTATTTGTTTCTATCCATTTTAACGTTTCTATAAAATAATCTAATTTTCCTTCAGAGATGTTCATAAGTAGCTTTAAAGATTCTTCTTCAACGTCTTTTGCGTTGAATTGAATTTCCACAGCAGTTTTTATTTCTTCATTTGATAGTTTTTGTATTTTAAGATGTAGCTCTTTTGGGAATCTATGTATTTCTGAGTTTGATGAAAAGATAAAAAATGGTTTGTTTTGCAATTGTTTTGATAAAAACTCAAGAATAAAATCAAATGATTCTTTATCTGCAAAATTAATGTTGTCAATTATAACTGTTGCAAATTCTAACTCGAAAACTTTTTTAAGGAAAGAGGAAATAGCCTCATAAATTTCAAATTCTATATCTTCTTGGCTCATATAAGAGAGAAACTGTTTAAAGTCTTCATTCAAATCTAGTTGAAGAACAAGAGAAATATAGTTGAAACATCTTTCGGTCATTTTATAATCTTCTTTGAAAAGGTACTCTAAAAAAGAAATAAGTCTGTTCTTCTTCAAAATTACAGAGTCTTCAAAGTTAATATTCAGTATTTTTAATATTAGTAAAGATAATAGGTAAAATGGTTTTGAAAAATTATTATTTGGCAAAACAACAAAATAATACTTCAAATTACTTCTTTCTAATTGAAAAATTATGTTTTGAAAAATATATTGTTTTCCACACCCTTCAGGACAAACCATCACTAAAAAATCTGAATTTCTGTTAACTATACTATTTATAACATTAGTTGTGTATTTAACAGTCAAAGCTTCTACAACTTTATTGTAATCAACTTGTTTATTAATATTTTTTGGTATATAGCACCTCACCGTTTGTGACTTGTTTTTTAGATTCAATTCGATAGGACCAATATACTCTACGTTTTCACAGGTTTCTCTGTAAATGCTTTCGGAAACATAAATAGTATCTGGGGGTGCTGCTGTTTGAAGACGCTGAGCGGTGTTTACAACATCACCCATAACAGTATAATCTTTGTCAAAAAAACCCCCAATTTTACCCACTGCAACAAGTCCATAGTTTATTCCAATTGAAAGGGATAACTCAATATTTTTTGTTTTTGAAAATTCTTTTGAAAGTTTTAGCATTTCCATTGCACATTGAACACTTCTCAGTGCAGCATCCATTTGAGTACTTTTTAATCCAAAAAGAATGAGGGCGCAATCACCTATAAATTTATCTACTGTTCCGTTTAAGTTGTAAACGGGTCTTAAAATAAACTCAAAAAATTCATTTATCACCTTTCTAACTTCGTCAGGTGATAAGTTTTCAGAAAATTTTGTAAAGCCGGAGACGTCGGCAAACATAACAGCTACTTTCTTGAGTTCTTCCATTCTAAAATATTCGCTTGATTTTGTGATGTAGCTGCCACAGTTAGGACAAAAATTTGCAAAAGAAGGTATAGGGAAACTACAATTTTGACAAAACTTATTGAATTTAATTCCGCATACAACACACCTTTGGGTAAACTTTTCTTGCAGCTTACTTCCGCAATTGAAACAGAACAATTTCATCACACCTTTTTATTCCATAAATAGCAATAAAAAATATTGCAAAAAAAGAAATAGTGTGAGATAATTTTACTGACAACACTTATTATCAATTATATCAAAATCAAAAGAATAAAAACAGTAGCATATGTCGACAAGGGCAAACCTGTCGAAAGGCAGGGGCGCAAAGCCATGGGCCTGTCGGAAGAAAATCTTCCTATGGTCGCCAGGCTGCCGAAACATATGCTGAAAGATATATTATCTTTGGCATAAAGGCACCTGGCATGACCAGGTGCCTTTGAGTTTTTAGAAGGTCTTTGTTTACGGGCGTTATAGAAGTATTAGCCTGTAAAAAAAGGAGGTGGAAGATTATGAAGCGGTGGGGAGTTAAGAAAATTGTCTTAGTAGCTATTGTGGTGTTAGTATTTTCGTTAATAACAACTTCTTTTGTGCTGGCTGAGAACGAAAATCCTATGCTATTCAATGGTAGTTTTACAGTTACAAATGAAGGAGGAAAATTCCAGGTAGGTTTTGTGGAGATTGATTTCAAGAAAAATTCTCTACCTGATGGTATAGACTCAATTACATTCAATGCTCAAATCTATGCAGAAAACGGTGATGTATATATTGAATTTTCACCAGATGCTAAATTTAAAAAAGATGTTCATCTTAGATGTTTAGGATATGAAGGTTACATTTATGACAGGTCTGCGGGGATTAATATTTTTGTAAAGATTAAAAAACAGCAATTAAAAACAGATCATTTTTCACGCTTTATTTGGGCGAGATAATCCCTCTATCCTCATAACCCCTCGAACTCCTAAAAATAGATTTTTGCCCCTCTTAGAATTTCAAGAGGGGCAACTTTTTTTTTCCTTTTTCTCTTTTTTCATTTTATACATATTTTCGTCCGCTATCTTTATTAAGTCTTCAGCCGTAAAATTTGATTCAGGGGAGAATTCAGCAAATCCGTAGCTTATATCTATTTTATATGTATTTGAAGACGAAATATTAAATTTGTTAATCTTATCTTGAATTCTTGAAAAAACAATATTTGCTTCTTTTAAAGTGGCTTTCGACAGAACAACGACAAATTCATCTCCGCCATATCTGAACGCAATGTCATAACTTCTTATGCTTTCCTTTAAAATCTGTGAAAAATTTTTTAAAAGTTCATCGCCTGTCTGATGACCATATGTATCATTTACTCCTTTCAGACCATCAACGTCAACAAAGCACACTACGAAATGTGACTCATTCATCTTTGAAAGCTGGATTTGTTTCTCTAAATAAACCATTCCTTCATTTCTTGTAAAAAGACCCGTAAGGTTATCCAGTGTTGCGAATTTTTTAAATTCTTCCTGTTCAAGGAGAATATCTTCGCTCAAATTGGCTATTACCTGCTTCATGGAGTTGAATAAACTTATTAAAGCATAGCGCGTGTTTGCAATATTTTTTTCTATTCGCTGATAAAGGTGAATTCTTTCAATTAAAAGCGATGCTTGGGATGCAAGAGAAAGAACAATTTCTTCGTCTTCTTTGGTATAATCGACAGTGCTTTGAATTATGTTTTCTGGTGTAAGTTTTATTTCCTTGCTTTTCTTTTTGTTCAAAACCTGCAGAACCCCAATGACATTTCCTTGATAATCAATCATAGGAACTGCCATTACATTTATTGTTGTATATCCTAATGTTTTATCAAAAAATTTAAATTGTTGCAGATGAGAATTTTGAGCAGATGGTACGTTGTTTATTGTAACCGGTACAGCATTTTTTGCAACAAACCCTGCAATGCTTTTTTCATCTAATGGGAATTTGTAACCTATAAATTGAAAATTAACAGAATAATTTTTTGCAAAGGTTATAACAAGATATTTCTGACCATCGATTTCTTTAATAGTGTATAAAGTTCCACCATCACTGTTTGTAATATCAATACTCTCACTTAGTATCATCTCTAAGATAGAATCAATATTTTTTTCACGTGAAATTGCAATACCAATCTTACTTAGCTTTCTTATTAAATCTTTAAGTTCTTTAGAAACTGTTTGCTCATTCATGATTTTATCCTTCTTTCAGGTTTTTATTTGTTCAGGAATATTAAAACCTAAATTTCTTGCATAGCTAAAATTAAAATTTCTGTCAAGATGAATACAATAAACGTGTTTTCTTTTTTCTGGTGGAATTAAATAACAAAGTTCTGATAATGAAAGATGAGGATGATTTTCAGTTGTGTTTTCAAAACAGGTGTCTTGGTACAAAAAGTCAATTTCGTCTTTCAAAAATTTTTCAAGGATTATCTGATTTAAAGTTCTTGAATCACCACTATAGAAAAAACAGCATTCTTTTGTTTTAATTAAATAGCCAAAACAAGGAATTTCATTAACATGTATCTGTTCTACTGATATTATCGTCAAAATTTCTTTATATATAAATGGGTTCTGTAACTTTATTAATTCATAAGTATATTTTCCTACACCCATACCACTGAGCAAAGAAGAAATTAAAGAATCTTCTGGGAAAAAAATTTTAACTCTTTTGTTTAGTTCATAGAAACAAAAAAGAAGTAAATGTCCCAAAGTAGCTATGTGGTCTGAGTGAGTATGAGTTATAAGAACGTTAATTGTTCTGTATTTTTCAAGTAATTTGAGTTTATAAAGACTTGAAAATATACCTTCACCACAGTCGATTAAAAATAATTCTGTGTCAAATTCAAAGTAAGCAGAAGTATTATTAAAGTAAGGATTAAAGGCACTTCCTATTCCTAAAAAATTTAACACAGGTGTTTTCATTATGTAATTTCACCTTCATTCTCTTTAGCTATTTTTTGTAAATAACTAAGCACTTCTTCAATATTTTTCTCTTCATCAGGTTTTAATTCATAAAAGCTCCAGAGAAATTTTAATGAGGAAGATGGCATTTCGTTGATTTTAAGCTTTTCAAAAACCTTTCGTTCTATTCTTTTGGCAATCATTCGTGCTTTTATTATGTCGACATTGTGAAGAAAAATAACATATTCACTTTCATTTATTTTTAAAGGTATATCATAAAGTCTGATTTCTGTTGAAATAACTTCGTGTAAAATATCTATCACCTTTGTATCAATGTTTCTTGTTATCAGATAGGCTATACTTATGATTGTTTCAGTAATTTTGGAAAGCTGGTATTGTTTTTTAAAAAGTTCTATTCCTTCTTTAAGTAAAAGAATTTTTTCTTTCTTTTTAGTTTGTAAAGACTCTATAAATTTTTGTTGCCCGCTTATTAAAATATCATTTAAAACTGAAATAGACTTTTTTACAGAATCAAACATATTAGCCAGCATCTTTTGCGTATTAGTAATAGATACTTCAAATTTCTCATAAGCTTTAGCTCTGTCAAGAAGAGTACCTACAAAAGAAGAAATTGCTAATATGAGCTTTACATCTGTCTCAGTGTAGCTAATAGTGAAAAGGGTAGCATTGGTTTCGTCTAATTTTATATTTGGTTTTGCTTTTTTATTGATTACTTGCAACACTCCCAACAGATTGTTGCTAAAGTCAAATATGGGTGCAGTTATAGTATTAATTGTAACATAATGTAAACTCTTGTCAAAGAATTTGAACTGTCTAAATTCGTGATTTTCAGGCAAATTCAAAGTATCGTTTATTACAACAGGTTTTTGGTATACTGCTGCATATCCGCAAAGGCTAATTGGGGAAATAGGTAGGGAATATCCTAAATAAAATTCAAAGTTAACAGACAGATTTTTTGTAGCTCTTATAACAAGCTTTTCTTCTTGGTCTATCGTTTCCTTTAGATAGATTGTTGCACCATCACTTCCTGTTAGTTGCAGGCAAATATCAATAGTCATCCATAAAATTTCGTTGATGTCTTTTTCGTTTGAAGAGTTAATAATATAACTGCTAAAATGTTCAATAATATTTTTAAGTTTTGTAATTTGTTCATATGCTTCTAACATGTTAAATTCCCCGCAAAAATGCTGTGTTGTTTAATAAAATTATCTCAAAAAATTTGAGCTGATTCAATGCATAACATTGATATAATATTTATAATCAGATTAAAACTAACATAATAGAAAAAAAGGAGCAGGCACCTCATAGATGTCTGCTCCTAAAATTTTATAATAGCTTTTACTTTATCTTCTCCAGCCTTTCCTTTACACTTTTCAAATCCCTGTAAAAATCCTCTCTTTTACCTGGGTCTCTTAAAAGTGCTGCGGGGTGATATGTAGCCATAATCCAAAAACCACCTTTTTCAAACCACTTTCCCCTGTCTTGAGTGATTTTAAGATCTTTGCCAAGAATATATTTCATAGCTGTTGCACCGAGGCAGACAATTATTTTTGGGGAGATAAGTTTTATTTGGGCTTTCAAAAAAGGCAAGCAGTTTTGAGCCTCCACCTCTGTTGGAACGCGGTTGTTTGGGGGTCTACACTTTAAAATGTTGCAGATATAAAAATCTTTTTCTCTTGAAAGCTCCAGAGAAGTCAAAGCTAAGTCTAAAAACTTTCCTGCTCTTCCTACAAACGGTTTTCCTTGCTTGTCTTCTTCCTCACCCGGAGCTTCACCTACAAACACAAGCTTTGCATTTTTATTTCCATCACCTACTACAACGTTTGTGCGATTTTTAGAAATAGGGCATTTTTCACATGAAATACACGCATTTTCAAGCTCTTCCCATGTCAGCATACCTTTTCACCACGTCTTTGAAGATTTCCAAGGCTTTATCTATGTGAGTTTTTTGAACAATCAAAGGAGGAGCAAATCTTATGACGTTTCCACCTCCGCAGCTGCTTGTCAAAAGCCCGGCTAAAGCTAACTCTTTTACAAGTTCTTTCACAGGGAAAGAAAATTCAACACCTATTAAAAGACCCAAACCTCTGACATCCACCATAAAATCGAATTGTTCTTTTAGCTCAAGAAGCTTTTGCTTTAAATAATCCCCCATTTTGTTTACATTTTCAATTATATTTTCTTCTTCAATTATTCTCAACACCTCAAGAGCTGCTCTTGTTGCAAGCAAATTTCCCCCGAAAGTTGAGCCATGTTCACCTGGTTCAAATGTGGCAACCTCTTTTTTGCAAAGCATAGCTCCAATTGGCACGCCATTTCCAAGCCCTTTTGCGAGAGTAATTATATCAGGAGTTACATCATATTGCTCAAAACAAAAAAGACTACCACACCTTCCGATACCTGTTTGAACCTCGTCAATTACAAACAAAAGCCCATGTTCTTTACAAAAAGCAGAAAGTTTTTGTACAAACTCTTTTGAAAGCACCTTTATTCCACCTTCTGCCTGGACAAGCTCAATCATGACTGCTGCTGTTTTGTCATCTATGACACTTTTTATCTTTTCAATGTCTGCCTCAACGTTTATAAATCCTTCTGGCATTGGCTCAAATGGCTTTTGATACTTTTTTTGACCTGTTGCAGCAGTTGTTGCAAGTGTTCTTCCATGGAATGAATTTTCAAGTGTAATGATTTTATATTTAGAAAGCCCTTTTTTATAAAAATAATTTCTCACAAGCTTTATTGCAGCCTCATTTGCCTCAGCCCCGGAATTACAGAAAAATACTTTGTCAAATTTAGAAACTTCAGCAAGTCTTTTTGCCAAAAGTGCTTGAGGTTCAATATAAAACAGGCTTGATGTGTGTATGAGCTTTTCAATTTGGTCTTTTAAGGCAGTCGCAAATTTTGGGTGGCTGTGCCCCAAATTACACACAGAAATTCCAGAGATAAAATCAAGGTATTCTTTGTTTTGACTGTCATAAAGAATACATCCTTCTCCTTTTTCAAAAACAAGTGGTATTCGACTGCCAAACACGTTGACATAGTACTGTGAATCATAAGAGATTATTTCATCTAACTTCATTGTTTTGGTCCCTCACTCAAAAGTTTTTAATAATTATACATCAACATTTATATTTATTCAACCTCGGCTGACTTTTTGCCTTTGAAGATTTTATAGACAACATAACCCACAATTGCAGCAATTATTAAGGCTAATATAAGATAGTCGAAACCTTTTAAATGCTCTTCTATTGACTTCCAATTATCCCCAAGTTTTTTGCCAAGATAGACAAAAAGCAGACACCAAGGAAATGACCCAAGGACGGTGTAGATACAAAACTTTGCAAAGTTCATCTTTGCAATGCCAGCAGGCAGTGAGATAAACGTCCTTATTACAGGCAAAAGTCTACTTACAAATATAGTGATTTCTCCTCTTTTTTGAAAGAATTTTTCTGCTCTTTCGAAATCGTGCTTTGATATAAAAAAGTATTTACCATATTTAAGTATAAATGGTCTTCCGCCAAAGTACCCTACTACATATGCTATTATAGAACCAGCCAAACATCCTAAGGTTGCCACAATAGTCATGGAAAGCACGTTTCCTATTCCTTTGTATACAAGGTATCCACCAAGTGGCAATATGACCTCAGAGGGTATTGGAATGCAGGCAGACTCAAGTGTCATTCCTATAAATATTCCCAAGTGACCAAATTGAGAAAGGTATTCAGCAATGGATATAAATATTTGTTTTATAAATTCCATTTTTCTTCCTCCAGAATTCTTTCATATAGTATTTTGAATTTAAATATCATGTAAGTTGAGAAATATATGAGGATATTAGGAGAACCATCGCACATGGGAAGAATTTTTGCAATTATATCAAGCGTCCTTGGCTCAATAATAGGTGCCGGTTTTTCCACCGGTCAGGAGATTTTCTATTTTTTCTCTCAGTTCAAAGAAACAAGCATTTTTTATATTAGCCTTTCTTCCATTTTGATACTTCTCATTTTACTTTACCTTATGGATATTAAGATTAAAAGTAGAGTGATTTTAAAGATATTTAGGGCTTACATCTTGCTCTTTTCTATAATCACACTAATAGTTATGTTTTCTGCATTTGGTCAACTTGGAGAAGAATTTTTGGGAGTAAGCAGGTATATATTTACTCTGCTTTGTTTTATCTTGAGCATTGCAATTTTCAAGCATGGTCTTTTAGCAGTTGTAAATATAAATAAGGTGGTTGTTAGTATTTTAATTATAACAGTTAGTTTTATTTTTCTAAGGTCTGTGCGTAAAAATGAGATAATTTTTCAATTTGAAAGTTTAAAGTACGCTTTACCCAAAAATTTTTTCCAGCATCTTACCTTTCCTCTACTTTACTCTGCTTACAATTCATTGTTAGCATTTCCTGTAGTAAATGGGTTAAAGGAAAGATTTCATAAAGAGGAGATAAAATTATCAATAGTAATATCATCAATATTAATTTTTTTGCTTCTGAACATTATAAATACCATCTTGCTTTCAAAAAGCAGTATTCAAAATTCTCAGATGCCTCTTTTAAAAGCTGAAAAGAGTGTGTTTTTTCAGTTTATTCTTGTTGCAAGTGCATTTTTAGAAATACTTACAACAGTTCTTGCAAACTACATGGGACTTTGCTATTCTATCAAAAACTCAAAAGTAGAATTTTTTGTTATCATTATTTCACTTCTTTTGGGCTTTAATCAGTTCCAGGTATTACTGAGAAAATTATATTCTCTCATGGGATATATAGGTCTTGGCATTATAGTAATGTTGAGTTTATCTACACTACTTTCGAAAGATAGAATGCTAAAATAACTGCAGCTAAGAAAAATCTGTAATATGCAAAGATTTTAAAACCACTTTTTTTGACAATACTAAGCAAAAAATGAATTGCCAGAAAACCTACTATTGCCGATGTAAAAAAGCCAATTGCAAAGTTTGAAAACTCTGCAGCAACATGATTGATGTTTTTTAAAAGCGATACAGCTCCGGCACCAAGTATAATAGGTGCTGACATCAAAAACGAAAATTTAGCTGCAGCTTCTTTTTTAAGACCAAGTAAAAGTCCAGTTGTCATTGTTATGCCAGACCGTGAAATACCGGGGAAAAGAGCAAATGCCTGTGAGACACCAATTAAAGCCGCATGAAAAACATTCATCTGTGAAAGTTCAACTTTATTTTTAGCAATTGAATCTACATAATATAGTATAAATCCAAATACAGCAAGCACAATTGCAATCAAAAGATATTGTTTTCTAAAAACATTTTCTATAACATTTTCAAAAAAGTATCCGAAAAGAGCGCCGGGAATTGTTGCAACTATAATAAACCAGAGTAATTTTCCTTTTTCAGATTTTGGTTTTGAGATTCCTTGCACTACAATATCAAAGTAATCCTTCCAAAAGTATACAAGTACCGCTAAGAGTGTTCCAAGATGAAGAGCAACATCAAATACAAGAGAGTGCTCTTTCCAGCCAAAAAACCATGGAAAGATTATCAAGTGTGCAGAGCTTGAAATTGGCAAGAATTCTCCAAGACCTTGCAGTATTCCTAAAAAGATTGCCTGAAATACTGTCAAACGTATGACCTCCCCTATTAAATTTTAGACTAATCTATTATATCAAAAATATGTGTTAGAAAAAATTAAAATTCTATGAGAGTTTGGTATAATAAAAGGTGCTAAAGTTTGAATAAGGAGCTGAGAACTAAAAGATGCTTGTACTTGGAATTGAAACATCATGCGATGAAACTTCTGCTGCGATTGTAGAAGATGGAAGAAAGGTTCTGTCAAATGTGATATACTCTCAGATTGACATCCATCATCAGTTTGGTGGTGTTGTTCCAGAAATAGCTTCTCGTAAACATGTTGAAAAGATTTCATACGTTGTTGACATGGCATTCAAGCAGGCGGGTTTAACAGTAAACGATATAGATGCTGTTGCTGCAACGTACGGACCTGGACTTGTAGGTTCGCTTCTTGTTGGACTTTCATTTGCAAAGGCATTAAGTTTTTCTAAAAAACTTCCGTTTGTTGCTGTGAATCACATTGAAGGGCATATTTATGCTAATTTTATAACATACCCTGAGCTTATGCCACCGCTAATTGTTCTGGTTGTCTCTGGAGGGCATACAAATTTAATTATTTTAAAAGATTTTGAAGAATATGAGGTAGTGGGGAAAACAAGAGATGACGCAGCAGGAGAGGCTTTTGACAAGATTGCAAGATATTTAGGGCTTGGATATCCTGGTGGACCTGCCATAGACAAGGTCGCAAAGCTAGGCGATGAGGATAAATACAAATATCCTGTTGCTGATATTGACGGGTACAATTTTAGTTTCAGTGGATTGAAATCTGCAGTGATAAACCATGTTCATGGGCTTTTGCAAAAAGGTGAGAAATTTAAAATAGAAGATATTGCTGCTTCCTTCCAGAAAACCGTGGTGAACATACTTGTAGAAAAGACAATCAATCTTTCACTTGAGACAGATATAAAAAAAATAGCAGTTGCCGGTGGCGTTGCTGCAAATTCAAGGCTCAGGAAAGAATTTTATGAAAAATGTAAACAGCACAACATTGAATTTTTTGTACCTGAATTTAAGTACTGTACAGATAATGCAGCTATGATTGCATCCTGCGGCTACTTTAAGCTGCAAAAAGGAATAGTGTCGTCTTACCGCGAAAATGCTGTTCCTTATATAAGTCTTGTAAGTAAAAAGAGTTAATAATTAATTACATCAATAATTTCTCTTTTATTATCTTGAGAAAGGTCCACAAAATAAGGTTTAAGTACAGGTGGACCTTCTTTTTTTGCAACAACTTTTACAATTGGTCTTGTCTTGTTGAAAGGATTTTCTTCATACACAATTGCGATCTCACCAGTATTTAGAATAACAAAGCAACCCACCGGATATTTTACAACCATTTTTAAAAACTTTTGGACAATATCTTTGTCAAAATGAACACCAGCATACTTTGTTAAATAATCTGCCGCCTTTGTGGGCACAATTTTCTTTTTGTAAACTCTATCTGCAGTCAGAGCATCATACACATCTGCAATTGCTACAATTCTTGCAAACAAAGGTATTTTATCACCTTTGAGTTTGAGAGGATAACCAGACCCATCGAGTCTTTCATGATGCAAAAGTGCTACTTCTGCTACCTGTTCAGAAATACCATCCATGTTTTTTACAATTTGATATCCATATATAGTGTGTTTTTTCATCTCTTCAAACTCTTCATCAGTAAGTTTTGCAGGTTTATTTAATATTTCATGGGGAATTTTCATTTTGCCAAAATCGTGCAGAAGTGCTGCCAAAGACAAATCTTCTATTTGTTTTCTGTCAAGTTCTAAAAGCTTTCCAATTATAGCAGCAAAAATACTTACATCCACAGAGTGGAAATATGTATAGTTATCAACATCTCTAAATCCAACTATTCTCAAGAACACATCCTCTTCTTCAATTATTTGCGCCACAATGTCATTTACAATTTCTTTTGCAACAAATGGGTCAACAATTTCTCCTGCTTTTGCAGACAGCATAAGGTCTTGAATAGCAACAAAGGTTTCATGGTAAATTACCTCTTCTTTTACATAACTTTCAGCTTTTTCATCTTCTACATAAACGCTGTCGATGTTGTGTTCTTTAAGCTTTTGGATAAATGAGGGTTTGATGATAAATCCTTCTGGAAGCAAAAGCTTTCCACTTTCAGTAAACACATCCTGAGCGAGTTTCATACCCTCTTCAAGCTGATCAATTGTCACTTTTTTCATGTGCTTTTAAAGCTCCTTTGTTTTTGTGATGAGAAAATAAACAAATGCTTCTAAATAAAATTTTACAGCAATATTTTTTAATACGTCAATAAGAATTGTAATTATTATACCATATCTCAAGCTCATATAAGAATTTTTTTCAAATTTTTTCTGAAAAGATTAGTAAAGTAGTAAAAGGATTTTTAGAATCATTGTAGAATATCTTATTTATCATCCATAAATTTAAAATCTTTTTGATTTACAAGGGGGAATGTCTGTATGAAAGACTATGCGCCACAGTATATAAAAAATGTGGTTTTACTTGGTCACGGGGGGGACGGAAAAACAATCCTAACAGAGAGTATGTTATTTGCCGCAAAGTGTATTGACAGAATGGGAAGGATAGAAGATGGTACAACTACCTCAGACTTTGACCCGGAGGAGATAAAAAGACGAATCTCAATTTCAATGACAGTAGAACCTATTGAGTGGCGGGACTGCAAGATAAACATTCTTGATACGCCGGGATACTTTGACTTTGTTGGAGAGGTATGCGAAGCGCTGCATGTCGCTGACTCTGCAGTGTTGGTAATCAGCGCAAAAACAGGTGTGCAGGTTGGTACTGAAAAGGCATGGGAGTTTGCTCAAAAGAAAGAACTTCCACTGCTTATATTTATCAACAAGATGGATGAGGAAAATGCCAATTTTGAAAAGGTAGTAGATAGAATTAATCAGGTTTTAACACCAAAAGCAATCCCAGTTCAGTATCCAATAATGGAAAATGGAAAGTTTATTGGCTTTGTTGATGTGATTTCGAAAAGAGCTTACAGGTATGAAGATAACACCGCAAAGGAAATAGAAATTCCGAGCGGGTTGAGTGATAAAATTGAGGAGATAAGAAATGCTTTAATAGAAGATTCGGTTGAAAATGATGAAAATCTTATGGAAAAGTATTTTGCAGGAGAAGAAATTTCTGAGGATGAAATTTACAGGGGACTTAGCGAAGGGATAAAACAAAGGTCAGTCTTTCCCATATTATGTGGCTGTGCTGCCAAGAACCTTGGGGTAAGAGAACTTTTGGACAGCATCTGTAAACTCTTGCCAGCAGCTGATACAAAGCAGTATAAAGCAAAGGATACGAAAAATGGAAGTGAATTAAATATAAAGGTTGACAAAAACCAGCCTGTCTGTGCTTTTGTGTTCAAAACAGTTGCTGACCCGTTTGTTGGTAGGATTTCATATCTGAAAGTGATAAGCGGTGTTCTAAAGCCAGAGATGACCTTGTTTAATACCATGTCTGAAAAGCCAGAAAAGATTTCCCAGATATACATTATAAGAGGCAAAAAACAGATTCCTGTATCAGAGCTTGTTGCAGGTGACATTGGTGTTGTGACAAAGCTCCAATCTACTCTGACAAACTCAACCCTGTGCGAGCAGTCAAGACCTATCATGTTAGAAGAAATTGATTTTCCACGTCCCTGGCTTATGCTTGCAATTGAGCCAAAGACAAAAGGCGATGAGGAAAAGATTTCAAACGGTCTTCACAGGCTTATGGAAGAGGACCTCACTTTCAGGATAGAAAAGAATAATGAGACTGGTCAAAACATCATCTATGGTATTGGTGAAATGCACATAGATGTGATCGTCAGCAAGCTTAAAAACAAATTTGGCGTTTCAGTTGTCTTGTCTGATCCAAAAGTTCCATATCGAGAAACTATCAGAAAAAAAGTAAAAAGTGAAGGCAAGTACAAGAAACAAACAGGTGGGCATGGTCAGTATGGGCATGTTTTTATTGAGTTTGAACCAAGCCCGGAAGAAGACTTAGTTTTTGAAGAGAAGATATTTGGCGGAGCTGTCCCAAAGCAATATATTCCTGCTGTTGAAAAGGGTCTGAGAGAGTGTATTAAAAAGGGTGTACTTGCAGGCTATCCTGTTATGAATTTGAAGGCAACCTTGGTTGACGGATCATATCATCCAGTTGACTCATCAGAGCTTGCGTTCAAAGTTGCAACATCATTGGCATTCAAAAAGGGTCTTGCGCAGGCAAACCCGGTGCTTTTAGAACCTATCATGAATGTAAAGGTTGTAGTTCCGCAAGACTACACAGGTGATATTATGGGGGATTTGAACAGGCGAAGAGGAAGAGTTCTAGGTATGCAGCCGCTTGATAATCACTTAGAAGAGATTTTGGCAGAGGTTCCTCTTGCAGAGATGTTCAAATACGCAACAGATCTCAGGTCTATGACACAGGGAAGAGGATATTTTTCCATGGAGTTTGCAAGGTATGAAGAGGTGCCGAGCCATATTGCCCAAAAGGTAATAGAGGCAGCTAAGGCTTCAATGCAGGAGGAAGAAGAGGAGTAAAAAATTTTTTAATTTGCTATTTACAAAATGCTAAAATGGGGTTATAATTAAAAAGACGTTAGTTGTTCGGCAAGGGAACAATGGGCGTCAGAAAAATCTAAATCCATGAAGTGAGGGGAATTTTAGAATGTATCAAGACAAGGTTTTAGTTTGCAAGGATTGCGGAAGAGAGTTTGTGTTCACAGCGGGTGAACAGGAATTTTACGCGCAGAAGGGGTTCAAGAACGAACCAACAAGATGCAAAGAGTGCAGAGACCAGAGAAAAGCTATGCAAAGAAGAGAAGGTAGACAAACACAGAGACGTGAACTTTACGATGCAGTATGCAGTGCTTGTGGAAAAGAGACAAAGGTTCCGTTCAGACCCAGAAACGACAGACCCATATACTGCAGTGATTGTTTCTCCAAGATAAAAGCAGCAAGATAACCACTGCAGGTTTAAATAAAAATGGGGAAGTTAAAAGCCGCATCAATGTGATGCGGCTTTTATTTTAAATTGAATTGGTCTTTGCATTTTATCAACTGTTTCAAATTTATAGCCCTGTTTTTTAAAAGTTCTAATTATACTTGGCAGAACTTCAATGACGTTCTTCTTAGATAAGCTGTCATGCATCAGTAGAACAACTTCATTTCTTTTGTGAGCTGTGGAGATTGTAATTTTTAATATTTGACTGGGAGAAAGCTTTTCATGATTTTTGTTTGAGTCTCCAGTAATTGCATTCCAGTCGATGTAAACAATTTGGTTTGTGTCAAGGAATTTTTTAATTTGAGTTGAAACTCTATTTAATGACCCACCGGGGAATCTGTAATATTTAGGTTTTATTCCTGTAATTTTATATATTGTATCTTGTGCCTTTTTGAAGTCTTCAACAAAATGATTAAAATCTTTATATATATATTTGTAATTATGAGAATATGAGTGATTTCCTATCAAATGACCTTTCTGATAGATTTCTTTTAAGTATTGTGGATACTTTATACAATTTGAGCCAACAACAAAGAATGTGGCTTTAATTTTCTCTTTATCTAGGATTTTAAGTATTAAAGGTGTAACAGGTGAAGGACCGTCATCAATAGTAAGATAAATGATTTTTTCATTTTTTTCTTGCTTTTCGGCTTTTACATCTTTACTTTGAGAATTGATAATATTTTTCATATTGTCATTTTTATTTATATCGTTTTTAACTAATTTTTGGTTCTGTGAAGTTTTTGGTTTTTCAAGATTCTTAATCTTTTCTTCTTGAACGTAAGTATGATTTTGTTTTAAAATTGTTGCTGAAAAAAAGTTTTTGCTTATATGCCAAGATATAAGAAATAAAGATAAAGCGAAAACAATTAAAAAAGATACATACGCTGCCTTTTTGAGGTTCAACCTTTTTTCTTTCCTTTCATGCGAGCATTTTATACAAAAGATTATAATATATTTTTTTACACCTTAACAAGAAAAAATGTATTGCATTTCAAAGAAAAATATATTAAAATATATTTGTAAGGTCAAAGATAGTCAAAGTCAGCTGGGTAGTAAGCGGGGTGGAATTTTTATGCCGAGGCTTTCTGACATCATTGAGGAGTTTATCAAACAACTTATTGAAAAAAAAGATGGTGAGGTTGAAATTCAGAGAAATGAGCTTGCAAACTTTTTCAACTGTGCACCATCTCAGATAAATTATGTGCTTTCCACCAGGTTTACTATTGAAAGAGGGTATTACATTGAAAGTAAACGTGGTGGTGGCGGGTCTATTAGAATTGTAAAAGTCAAGTTTGAAAATTCTTCTAACTTGCTTGAAAATATTCTGAACAATATAAACTCACCTGTAAGTCAGCACCAGGCAAACGAAATTGTTGAGTGCTTACTTGAAAATGGTGCAATATCAAAAAGGGAAGCAAGTATAATGAAAGCTGCGCTCAATGATAAAACATTGCCGGTGAATCAGCCATTGAAAGATACGCTCAGAATGTTAATTCTAAAAGCAATGATAATTTCTCTTATGAATGGGTAATATTTAAATGAAAGCTTTTCTTTTTAAAGGACGGTGAGAGATCGTGCTTTGCGAAAATTGTGGGAAAAGACCGGCAACTGTACACTATACCCAGATTATAAACGGAGTTAAGACCGAGATGCATCTTTGCGAGGTTTGTGCAAAGCAAAAAGGCAGTATAGAATTTGATGCACCATTTTCTGTAACAAACTTTTTGGCAGGAATACTGGAGCCAGCTTTTGGAGCGCAGGTCCTAAAGCCCTCTTTCGAGATTGCTCTTACATGCAAGGGTTGTGGGATGACATTTGACGAGTTCAGAAGAGCTGGCAGGTTTGGCTGTGCTATGTGTTATAGTTCCTTTTCAGAAAAGCTCTATCCCATTTTCCGCAGAATTCACGGCAATACAAAACATGTTGGTAAAATCCCTACAAAGATGGGCGAAGATATAGCAATAAAAAGAGAAATTGACAGGCTCAAAATAGAGCTCAATGTTGCTATAAAGAATGAGGAGTATGAAAAGGCTGCAAGAATAAGAGATAAAATAAGAGAGCTTGAAAAAAAGCTTTCACGGGAGTGATTTGTTAAGATGAATGATATTGTTATTACAAGTAGGATAAGACTTGCAAGAAATCTTTCTGATATACCTTTTCCAATAAAGATGAATGACTATGATGCCGCAAATGTTATAGACAGGGTAAGAAATGTGATTATGCAAAATAAACAGTATCATTTTGACTTTTTAGAGATGAAAAAACTACCTCTTATAAAACGTCAGGTATTGATAGAAAAGCATTTGATATCTCCTGCACTTGCGTCCTCAAAAATAAAAAGCGCTGTAGCAATTGACCAAAATGAGAACATCAGTATTATGATAAATGAAGAAGACCATTTGAGGATTCAGGTTCTTTACAGGGGACAGCAAATACAAAAAGCATGGGAAGATGCAAACAGAATTGATGATTTTTTAGAACAACATCTTCCTTATGCTTATGATGAAACATGGGGATATCTTACTTCATGTCCTACAAATGTTGGAACAGGCTTGAGAGCATCTTTTATGCTTCATCTTCCTGCCCTGACACTTCTGGGGTACATGAAAGGAATTATTGATACAATAACAAAGCTGGGTATTGCAGTAAGAGGATTTTATGGTGAGGGAAGTGAGGCTGCAGGGAACCTGTATCAGATTTCTAATCAGATAACTTTAGGACAGCCTGAAGAAGACATTATAGCAAATGTAATTTCAATTACAAACCAGATAATAGAGCAGGAACAGCAAGCAAGGTTGAGGCTTTTGAGCGAAAACAGAGCTTTTGTTGAAGACAAGGTCTACAGAGCTTATGGAATTTTGAAATATGCAAGGAATATCTCTTCAAACGAAGCTTTAAAACTCATATCTGATGTGAGAATGGGTATCAGTATGGGGATAATAAAGGAGACAACAATCGATAACCTGGATGTGCTTTTGAATTTAATTCAGCCTGCTATTATCCAAGACTACTTTGGCAGAGAAATGACACCGGAAGAAAGAGACATAAAAAGAGCAGAACTCATAAGAAAAATTTTAGAATAGGGAGGTAGATTAATATGTTTCAAGGAAGGTTTACAGAAAGAGCTGAGAAAGCAATAATGCTTGCGCAGCAGGCTGCTGCCGAGCTTGGCCATAACTATGTTGGAACAGAGCACTTGCTTTTGGGACTTATAAGAGAAGGTGGCGGCATTGCAGCAAGGGTTTTACACAGTCAAGGTGTCACTGAAGAAAAGGTGATTGATGAAATTGAAGAACTGATTGGACGGGGTGACTATCAGCTTCCCCAGCCACCAACAGGTTTTACCCCGAGGACAAAAAGAGTATTTGAGATTGCCTTCATGGAAGCGCGAAGGCTTGGCAGCAGTTATATCAGTACAGAACATATACTACTTGCTATAATGAGAGAAGGTGAAAGTGTTGCTGTCAGGATTTTGATGGATCTTGGTGTTGACCCGCAGAGACTTTTTGAAGAGATCATGAAGCTTTTGAACGAGGATGCAAAAAATGTTGGTGGTGTGTCTCCTCAGCAGCAGATCAATTTCCAAACACAGAACACTCCAACATTGAATCAGTTTAGCAGAGACCTCACCCAGCTTGCGCTCGAGGGCAAAATTGACCCTGTAATTGGCCGTGAAAAGGAGATAGAAAGAGTCATCCAGATTTTGTCAAGAAGAACAAAGAACAACCCGTGCTTGATTGGTGAGCCGGGTGTTGGTAAGACTGCTATTGTTGAAGGGCTTGCACAGAAGATTGTTGAAGGAAATGTTCCTGAACTTTTGAGGAATAAAAGGGTTGTGGCTTTAGACCTTTCTGCTATGGTTGCAGGGTCAAAGTTCAGAGGAGAGTTTGAAGAAAGGCTCAAAAAAGCTATGGAAGAGGTTCGAAAAGCAGGAAATGTAATTCTGTTTATTGATGAGATGCACACTATAATTGGTGCTGGTGCTGCAGAAGGTGCAATTGATGCGTCAAACATCTTAAAACCTGCTCTTGCACGCGGTGAGATACAGGTCATTGGTGCAACAACTCTTGATGAGTACAGAAAACACATAGAAAAGGACGCTGCACTGGAGCGAAGATTCCAGCCAATTTTGGTAGGTGAGCCAACACCTGAAGAGGCTATACAGATTTTAAAAGGGCTTAGAGACAAATACGAGGCTCATCACGGAGTAAAGATAACTGATGAGGCTATAAAAGCCGCTGTTGAGCTGTCTACGAAATATATTACAGATAGATACTTGCCGGACAAAGCAATTGACCTTATTGATGAGGCTGCATCAAGAGTGAGACTCAGAATGTACACTTTGCCACCGCATGTGAAGGAGTTTGAAGAGAAGATTGAAAAACTTGAGAAGGAAAAAGAAGAGGCTATAAAGCTTCAGGAGTATGAAAAAGCTGCAAAGATAAGAGATGAAATAATGAAGCTTCGTCAGGAACTTGAAAAGATCAAAAATTCATGGACAAATGACCAGCAAAAGACACAGCCAATTGTTACAGAAGATGACATTGCATACATTGTATCAAGCTGGACAGGAATTCCGGTAAATAAACTTACCGAAGATGAGTCTGAAAGACTTTTAAAGCTTGAAGAGGTTTTGCACAGACGAGTTGTTGGTCAGGATGAGGCTGTCAAAGCTGTTGCACGAGCTATAAGACGAGGAAGAGTTGGGCTCAAAGACCCGAAAAGACCAATTGGTTCATTTATCTTCCTTGGACCTACTGGTGTTGGTAAAACAGAGCTTGCACGGGCTTTGGCAGAGGCACTGTTTGGCACAGAAGATGCTATGATAAGAATCGATATGTCGGAGTATATGGAAAAGTTCAATGTGTCAAAGCTCATTGGTTCACCTCCAGGCTATGTTGGGTATGAAGAAGGTGGTCAGCTCACAGAAAAGGTCAGAAGAAGACCTTACTCTGTTGTGCTGTTTGACGAGATAGAAAAAGCGCACCCTGATGTTTTCAACCTGCTTTTGCAGATACTTGACGATGGAAGACTTACAGACTCTCAGGGAAGAACGGTAAGTTTTAGAAACACTGTTATTATCATGACATCTAACATAGGTGCAAACCTCATTACAAACCCTAAAAAGTTAGGATTTTCAACTTCGGAGGACGAAAAACAAAAGACATATGAGAGAATAAAAGAAAATGTCATGGCTGAGCTTAAGAAAACTTTCAGGCCAGAGTTTTTGAACAGAATTGATGAGATAATAGTCTTCCATCCACTTGACGAAGAGGATGTTAAAAAGATTGTAGAGATAATGCTGAAAAACTTGCAGGAGAGAATAAAAGCAAGTGAGTATTATGCAGAGTTTACCCCAGCATTAATAGAAGCAATTGCTAAAAAAGGATTTGATCCTGTATTTGGTGCAAGACCACTAAAACGTGCAATTCAGACCATGGTGGAAGACAAGATTTCAGAGGCTATATTGGAAGGGAAGATAAAGCAGGGTGACGAGTTTATAGTGGACTTTGTTGATGAAAATACAGTAATAGTCAAAAAAGAAAAGACATCTACATCTTCATCTGAAATGGCTCAATCACAGTAAAAATTAAGGCGGGAGCAGGACTTTTGGTCCCAGCTCCCGCTTTTTTGTGATTTATACAACCTTCTTTGGTACCATTATCTTTCTGAGCTTTGCATATCGAGGAAGACCTCTTTCGTACTTGACTTCAACTTCACCTTCAATGAGCGGTTGGATATAATTTAGAGCATCTTCTTTTACATAGTTGCCATCATGTGAGATCCATGCAAGAGGAACAAGCTTTTCAGCGTTTGCAACCTTGTTCAGCTCAACAAGTTCTGTCGAACTTGAATAAGGATTGTCACTGTCGCGTTTTATTGCTACCATGTATCCACAAGCGCCTTCAACAGCGTACCTTACTGCCATGCGTCCCACCATGTACGCTTCTTCAACATCAGTTTTGGACATGATATGAGCAGCACTGCGCTGCAGTACGTTGAATTGAATTGATTTTACTCTCTTTTCCACTTCTTCACGGATAATGTTTTCTAAAACAAATGCTGCTCCGCCAAGCTGTACATGTCCAAACGCGTCTATTCCAAACTTGTGGCTCATATCAGCAATATACTTTCCTTCCTTGTCTTTTATACCCTCTGAAACCACAATGGTAATCTTACCTGTCTTTTTATGAATGTTTCTTACATCATCCAAAAACTTGTCAATTGAAAATGGAACTTCAGGAAGGTATATTAAATCTGGTGCCCCTATATCTTTAGACGCCAGTGCAGATGCTGCTGCAAGCCAGCCAGCGTTTCTTCCCATCACTTCAATTATAGTAACAATGTTTGTTGGGTACACCACTGCATCTCTTGCAATTTCCATTACGGATGTTGCAATGTACTTTGCAGCACTTCCAAAACCCGGGCAGTGGTCTGTCATCACAAGGTCGTTGTCGATTGTCTTTGGAATTCCGATTATGCAGATGTCATACCCAATCTTTTGCGCGTATCGTGTTAATTTATCAGCTGTATCCATTGAATCGTTTCCGCCTATATAGAAAAAGTAACGGATGTTGTGTGCCTCAAATACATTGAAAATCTTAATATAGTCCTTTTCATCATGTTCAAAAGGCTTGAGCTGATACCTGCAAGAACCTAAAGCAGATGATGGAGTTGTCTTTAAAAGTTTTAGCTCTTCAGGATCTTCCATTCTGAGGTCATAAAGCTCTTCGTCAATAAGACCGATGATTCCATTTTTAGCACCATAAATGGCACGGATCGGATGCTGTTTCATAGCTTCTTCAATAACACCCAAAAGCGATGCATTGATGACAGCAGTTGGTCCGCCTGATTGCGCAACCACGCAATTACCTTCTTTTGGCATTCAAAATCCCTCCCGTCTGTATTTTTAGTTTATTTCAATAGTTAAACATAGAAGCCATTACTCAACTTTGTTAAAGTTATCAATATTTTCAGGCGAGTCAACAATGATAGTCTTAAAATTATCATAAATAACAAAACCTGGCTTGGTTTTGGGTGGTTTTTTTACGTACTTTACAAATGTATAGTCAACCGGCACTTTTGTTGAATGCTTGGCTTTGCTAAAGTAGCTTGCAAGAAGTGCAGCTTCAATCAAGGTTGTCTGCGGGACTTCCTTGTTGTTTGTTCGAATTATAACATGAGAGCCGGGGATCTTTTGGGTGTGAAGCCAGATGTCATGGCTTGATGCAAATCTTAGGGTGAGAAAATCATTCTGCAGGTTGTTTCTGCCCACATATATATCAAATCCGTCTGAACTGATAAAATGGTGAGGTTTTGATTTTTGATTTTCTTTTTTCTTTTGCTGACCTGCATTTTCTGCCTGAGTTTTAATATAGCCTTCCTTTTCCAACTCTTCTTCAATACTCAAAAGGTCTTCTATCTCTTGGCTCTTTTCAAGCAGTGCTTCTAAACTTTGCAGAAACTCAAGTTCTCTCTCAATTTCGGCAATTTCAGCTTTTGCATATTCCTCGGCTTTTTTGAGCTTATTGTAAAGCTTATAATATCTCTCGGCATTTTGTTTTAGGTCTTTGTCTTTTTCAAGCGGAATTTTTATAGTAGACAAATCTTCACTGTAATAATCAATAACCTCAACAAAATCCTCATTTGTTTCTCTAAGCTGGTAAAGATTTGCTAAAATTAGGTCACCATATTTTTTGTAAACCTCAGCATTTTTAGCCTCTTGTATTTTTTGAATGTTGTGCTCATATTTTTGGCTCAGCTTCTTTATGTTTTGTTCTATAACCTTCTGAAGATATTGACGTTTCTCAATAAATACTGTATATTGTTCTTTTTTAAAATAGTATTCGTCTATACACAAATTTAAATTTGAAAAATGTTTTTTAGGAAAAGAAGAAAAACATTTCAGGTCAATAACGTAAAAATCAACTACATTTCCTTTTTCAGTATAGAGTGTTGGAAGTATCTCCCCTTTTTCGACTATACAATATAATAATTCTTTTAAAGAATCAAAAATCCTTTTAATTGTATCCGCATTTTCAAGACTTTTTTCAAAAACTTGTGCACGCAAGATAACTTCATTAGCAAATTGTTTACTAATTCCTGAAAGATTGTCGGTCAGTATATTTTCTGGACTTTTGTTTGAGGATTTAAAAAAAGAAGCAAATTCATCAAACGAAACTTCAATAGGATTTTTCTTTGTCAAAACTGGCGGCAAAGAATATTTAATTCCAGGTAGAATTGGTCTTGGTGAGTCTTCAAATGACAGCCTTTTTATCGCATCAATGATTTTGTAATTGGAATCTACCAGGAATATATTGCTGTGCCTTCCCATCATTTCGAATATGATATACTTTACTTCTGTGTCACCCAGTTCACTCTTTGTCTCAAACTCTATCTTCAAAATTCTTTCTAACCCTTCCTGATAAATTCCGATAAGCCTTGCTCCAAGCAAGTTCTTGCGCAAGATCATGCAGAAATTTGGAGCAACTTCTGGGTTTTTCTTTTGTCTTTCTGTGATGTACATCCTTGGGAGAGAAGGATTTGCAGAGATAATGAGTTTTTTTGTTTTGCCGAGCTTGTAAATATAAAGGTTTACTTCAAACTGATTTGGCTGATATATTCTTTCAACTTTACCATCTACAAGCTCCGAAATTAATTCTTTTTTAAGGGCACTTAGAACAACTCCGTCAAATGGCATCTTTTAGCTTCCCCCATTGTTGTAAATATTGCTTTGCTCAAAAATTTGGTTTTTGTCTTCTGCTGATTTGAGAGCAAACAAAAATCCCAAAAACAGCCAGAAATATGTTGTCATCATTGGAACTTCAAAGATGTTTTCAACGATATTGTGCAGCAAGACTGTTGCAAGACCAATGAGCACTCCACATGCTATATTCTTCAGTTCTTTTGAGCGCAGATGTTTTACAGTTCTTGCAGCAAGCAAAAGCCCTACTATAAACACCAAAATCATAATACCTACTCCAATGATTCCCATTTCAACAGCACTTTTAAGATAAAAATTATCCACGTAAAACGCATTGGCTATATTTCTCTTTGCAACCGCACCGCCAAATCTTCCAAACCCAACCCCAAAGAGGGGATGCTGTGTCAAAATTTCGTACGCTTTTGTCCAGCGGGCAATTCTGCCTGCCCTTGCGCTGCTTTGGGCATATTCGGAACTTAGCATATAAAGTATTCTCATTACAATTGAAGGTGCTAAAATAGGGACTGATACAAAGATGGCAAAGAGAACACCCAAAACTTTTTTGTCTATGAAAAAGCCAAAAAGAAGCATTGAAAACAGAAATGCAAGCCATGCTCCTCTTGAAAATGTAAACCCAAGGCAGGCAATCATTGAAATCAACACAGCCGAATAATAAATTCTCTTTTTAATATTTTTCTCATAAAGCACATAGGGAAGTACAAACGGGATTGACATTGCCAAAAGACTTCCAAGGACATTTGGGCTTCCTATAATTGAAAATACCCTTGTTCTTATATATGTCTCTCTACTACTATCAATCCAACTTGAGGGTATTTCAACACCAATAATATACTGGTATATGCCATAGATGGATATTAAGAACATCATCAGGATAAATATTGTAATAATCCTTTCAAACTGCTTTGCATCTTTTAAAAGCCACAGTCCGACAAAGAACCATAAGGCATACTCTGCGTATACTCTAAACCCTTCTATTGCTATTCTCAAATCAGGAGAATTTTTAAGCAACAAAAATACACAAACAAGTAAAAAGATCAGAATGTATACATCTAAAGGAGAAAGTCTTAAGCTTGATTGATTTTTTATAATTGAGTTTAATAAGAACGCAAAGACAATTATCAAAAATAGCGCTTCATCCCATACAGAAGCAAAACCGCTTAAAATAGAAAGTTTTCTGAAAAGAAAATCCACAAAAGCGTAAAGTACAACACCCCACAACAGTTTTGAAGGATCTTCTGCTATTGCTAGCACAAGCAAAAACAGGCCAAACGCAAGTATGCCAAATTTTGCAGAGAACAAGCTGCTTACAACTCCCAATAAAAATACCAAAAAAGAGGTAATATATAAACTTTTCTTTTCAACCATTCTATTTCACCTTTCACAATCTATTTTTCAGGCTAAAATATCTCTAAGAAATTTGATAATTATACTATCTTTTGAAAATTTCCTCTTGGCATCTTGAATGCAGAAGAAATTTAGCAGTAGCAAGATGACCCACAACAATAGACTTTTTATTGAGAGCCCACCTTTTACAATTTTTCCAGCTATAAAGCCAGTGTAAAAGATAAAAGCGTAAAAAATACAAAAAAAGGCAGGTTTTTCTGTCATAAATCTTGTCTGCTGTCTGGCAACACAAACCAAAAAACTATGTGTCCACAAACTTTTTGAGGATAGCAGTACCCGATTTATGCCCTTTATAATTTTGCTATAAAAATTCGAGAGAGCCCTTAAAAAAATAGATTGTTGTATGTAATCTTCTTTTGGCTTTTTTCTGACAAGTTCAAAAACTGCTGAGTATCTTGAAAAATAAAATAGCTTGGAGACAAGCTCATATATTCTGCTCTCCTTTAGATATCTTGCTAGTAGCAAAGCTAATTTATAAGAATAACTTTCTTTAATCATATTTCCACCAGCCTTATTCTTTTACAATTTTCACTCCAGTTACAACTCCAACAAGTTCTGTTGTTCTTGTTTTTACATAAAATGTTTTTCCAACTCTGACTGTTTGCTTGTCAAGCTTTATAGTTGCACCTTGTAAACTTACGTATCCATAAATAGTAAGATAGATATCTTTTTTGTATGGGTGGGTTGCAACAATAACTTTGCCGTCTGATGATGTTCTTTCATATATTCCATCTTTTATTTGAATGTCCTGAATGTATGATTTTGTCAAAGTATCGCCGGTTACCAGAAAATCATTTTTGTGAAGAGACTGAGCCATAACAGGGTCAGCAAGAGGAATTTTTACATTGATGATCGCTTCACCGGGCTTGATTTCCACAAACTCATTTTCTGCTGTATTGTCTGATGATTTTGCATGGGATGAAATTTTGGCAAACCCTACCCATGCAATTGCTACAATTAGCACTATCAAAATGAGGTCAACAATGTTAATGATACCAAATAGTCTTCCCTTTTGGTCCACTATTTTCATGTTTGTTTCTCCCTCCACAACAATAGTTTATCAAGACCATAGTATTACAAATTGTTGAGCTTGGTCAAGAGATTTTAGAATTTTTTGTTGACTGAGCTACCAGAAATATTGTATCTTAAGATTTGTAAAAAGAGTTTCAAAAAAATTACTGAGGGACTGAGAGAGTATGATAGATATAATTTGTTTTTCAACCACGCCGTGGGATCCTATACCAACACGTAAGCAGCAGATAATGAAAAGAATGCCACAAAACTGTAGAATATTTTATTTAGACCCACCTGTGACCCTGATAGGTCCATTAAAAGATCCAAGTTTAAGACCTTACCTCACAAGATTTAGAAAGTCTCCAAAAAGAATAAAAGAAAACCTTTTTGTATTTGCTCTACCACCAATTATTCCTTTTTATAACAAAAAAAGAGCTATAAACAAGTTCAATCAAAAAATGATAGCAAATTTTGTAAAAGAAATTATCTATCAAAACTTTAATTTAAAATCTCCTATAATATGGACTTACATGCCAAACACGGTTGATCTTCTTGAACATCTTTCTTACAGTTTTTTAGTTTACGACTGTATAGACAAACATTCAGAGTTTCAAGGCTTTATTGACAAAACTTTAGTTGAGCGCATGGAAGATGAGCTTGCTCAAAAAAGCAGTGTAGTTTTCACAACAACGCAAGGACTTTATAATAAACTAAAACCATTAAATCCTCACACATATCTTGTGCCAAATGGGGCTGAGTTTGAACATTTTAACAGAGCTTCAAATAAATTACCTGTACCCGATGAGATGAAGAATATTCCCCATCCTATTTTTGGTTTTGTAGGTGTTATCCATACATGGATTGATACTCAGCTTATAGAATATTTAGCAAAAGAAAAAAATGAATGGTCATTTGTTTTGATAGGACCTGTAGGCGCTGGTGTGAACATTGACAACTTAAAAAAACTAAAGAATATCTATTTGCTCGGAAGGGTTGAGCACCGGGATCTTCCTCAGTATGTTTCTCAATTTGATGTGTGCTTGAATTTATTCAGAACAAACAAGCTATCAGAGAATGTAAGTCCGCTAAAGTTTTATGAATATCTGGCAACCGGGAAACCAATTGTTTCAACTTTTATGCCTCAAGTAGAGGAATTTTCTGATGTTGTGTATATTGGCAAAAACTATGAAGATGTGCTTGCAAAGTGCATTCAAGCTCTGCAGGAGGCACAATGTCCTAATATTGAAAAGATAGAAAAAAGAATAGAGTATGCAAAGCAAACCTCCTGGGATAGCAGAGTAGCTCAAATTATTGATATACTAAAGAGGGAAGGGATAAACATTGAATAGCGTATGTGTAATTGGACTTGGATATGTTGGTCTTCCACTTGCTCTTTCGTTTGCAATGAAGGGTTATAAAGTCTTTGGTGTTGATAGCAATGAAAAATTGATAGGGGAACTAAAAAATGGAGAGACTCACCATTTAGAAAGTTACAATGGGAAGACTATACAGGAGATTTTAAAGGAGCAGCTTGAAAATGGGAACTTTATTCCCACGGTAGATTACAAGCAGGCACTTAAAAATGTAGATGATGTAATAGTCACGGTTCCAATACCTGTTTATGGAGGGAAACCTTACTTTGATTATCTTATTTCATGTGCAAAAGAGATAAGCAAAAATTTGAGAAAAAATCAGTTAATACTTTTGCGCTCAACTGTTGTTCCGGGTACAACAAGAAACATATTTCTCCCAATATTAGAAGAGAATGGCTTGAGGTGCGGAAAGGATTTTTATTTAGCCTATGCCTCAGAAAGGATTGCAGAGGGAAAAGCTTTTGAAGAGTTTGAAAATATGCCTACTGCTTTGGCAGGATTTTGTGAAAATAGCGTAAGAAGAGCTGTTGATTTGATTAAGGTGATTTGTAAGGAAGAGATAATTGTTGCATCGTCGTTTGAAGTTGTTGAGACAGCAAAGGTGATAGAGAATCTGCAAAGGGATATAAATATTGCGATGGTAAACGAGTTTGAGAGATTTACAAAGGCTATGAACCTTGATATATTTGAGGTAATAAAAGTTGCAAATACTCACAAAAGGGTAAATCTCTTGTATCCTGGACCTGGGGTTGGAGGATTTTGCATCCCTAATGCATTTTATTACTTAGATGCAAAGGCACAGGAGCTGGGAGTTGAGCTTAAGCTTTCTAAAACGGCAAGAATGTTCAACGAAGGTATTCCTTATTATATCTCTGACCTTGTTATGAAAACTATTGAAAAACACAAATGTTCAAAAAAGGTTGCAGTGCTTGGCATTGCGATGAAAGATTATTCTTCTGACGACAGGCTCAGCCCAGCTATTGAAATAATTAAAATCTTGAAAGACCGAGGTATTGAAGTAAGAGCATTTGACCCTGCAGTGAAGACTGAATATGATTTTAAGGTAAGCACTTTACAAGATGCTTTGAAAGATGTACAGCTTGTTTTGATTTTGGCAAAGCAGCATGGGATAGAGTTTGAAGAAATTTTTGAGTACATTCCTCCTTCTGAGACAATTATTATTGATACACGAAATGTGTTTTCTTACAATGATGCAAAAGAAAAAGGATTTGTGCTTGAAAAGATATAAAGAAAAAAGAGGTCACGGCAACTTGCCACGACCTCTTTTTTTGGATATAGACCTTCAAAATAAAATTTGGGGGGTTTTGCAGATATGATTATATAAAAATTTTTGCAAAAAAACAATATTGTCTTGTGATTAATATAAACCTATGCTATAATATTGTCGGCTTTGTAAAAAAAGCAGAGTCGGAAATCTTCGGTGGAAGGCATAAAAAGCCTTCTTATTATCCGGCTCGAAGAAAAACCGAATTGAGGAGGTAAGAAAAATGCCAGTTTTAACTATGAAACAGCTTCTTGAAGCAGGTGTGCATTTTGGTCATCAGACACGCAGATGGAATCCCAAGATGGCTGAGTATATCTTTACTGAAAGAAATGGGATTTATATTATTGACCTTCAGAAGACAGTAAAGAAAATGGACGAAGCTTATGAGTTTGTAAAGTCTCAGGTAGCAGAGGGCAAGATTGTCCTATTTGTTGGAACAAAAAAGCAAGCTCAAGAGACAATCAAAGAAGAAGCAGAAAGATGCGGAATGTTTTACATCAATCAACGATGGCTTGGAGGACTTTTAACAAACTTCAGAACAATAAAGACAAGAATAGAAAGGTTAAAAGAGCTTCAGCGAATGGAAGAAGATGGAACATTTGATGTTTTGCCCAAGAAAGAAGTAAATCTCTTGAGGAAAGAAAAAGAAAGACTTTTGAAGTATCTTGGTGGTATTCAGAACATGCCACGCATTCCTGACATCTTGTACATTGTTGACCCACGAAAAGAAAGAAATGCTGTGCTTGAGGCAAGAAAGCTTGGGATTCCAATAGTTGCGATTGTCGATACAAACTGCGACCCTGACGAGATTGACTATGTAATTCCTGGAAATGATGATGCAATTCGTGCTGTAAAGCTCATCACATCTAAAATTGCAGATGCTGTGATTGAGGGAAGAGAGGGTGAGCAGTTTACACCTGCTAATACTTCATCTCAAGAGGCTGATAAAGCGTCTGAACAGGTAGAGATAACAGTTGATGATGGCATAGATGAAGAATAATATGTTTTTTATCAAACAATTGTAGGAGGGATTTTTCATGATTACTGCTGAAATGGTGAAGGAGCTCAGAGAAAAAACAGGTGCTGGTATGATGGACTGCAAAAAGGCTTTAGAAGATGCAGGCGGCGATATGGACAAGGCAATAGAACTTTTGAGAGAAAGAGGACTTGCAAAGGCTGCAAAGAAGGCTTCACGTGTTGCAGCAGAAGGTATTGTTGAAAGCTATATCCATGGAAATGGTAGAATTGGTGTTTTGGTAGAGATAAATTGCGAGACAGACTTTGTTGCAAGAAATGAGGAGTTTAGACAATTTGCAAAGGATATTGCTATGCAGATTGCAGCAGCAAATCCAAAATATGTTTCAAGAGAAGAGGTGCCTGCGGAGGTAATTGAAAAAGAAAAGGCAATTTTAAGACAGCAGGCTTTGAATGAAGGAAAGCCAGAAAATGTTGTTGACAGAATTGTTGAGGGTAGGCTTGAAAAGTTCTTTGAAGAGGTTTGCTTGCTTGAGCAGCCTTGGATTAAAAACCCTGATATGAAGATAAAAGACTTGCTCACAGAAAAAATTGCAAAAATTGGAGAAAATATTGTTATAAGAAGATTTGCAAGATTTGAAAGAGGAGAAGGAATTGAAAAGGCTGCTTCATGCTAAAATTTTAAATATGGCATTGGAAGGGAACACTATTTTATTGAAAAGTGGTGTTCCCTTTTTTTGAGCAAAAACTCTTGATATGCGGGTATCTTTGTTTGTAAAATATTATCGTAAAGAAGGAGAAGATAAAAATGGTTAAGCCAAAGTACAAAAGGGTAATATTAAAATTAAGTGGTGAAGCTTTGGGCGGTGAAAAGGGTTTTGGAATTGACTGGCAGGTTGTTGAAACCATCTGTGAAGAGATTGAAAAAGTAAGGGAGCTTGGAGTGGAAGTTGCTATTGTGGTTGGTGGCGGCAACTTCTTCAGAGGAAGAAGTGCTGAACACATAGACAGGGCAACAGCAGACTATATGGGAATGCTTGCAACTGTTATTAATTCACTTGCACTTCAGAGCGTTCTTGAAAAAAGAGGCATTCCGACAAGAGTCCAGAGCGCAATCGAGATGAGACAGATTGCAGAACCGTACATCCGACGCAGGGCAATTCGCCACTTGGAAAAAGGCAGGGTTGTGATTTTCGCATGTGGCACAGGCAATCCTTTCTTCTCAACAGATACTGCAGCAGCTTTGCGTGCTGCTGAGATTGACGCAGAGGCAATACTTCTTGCAAAAAAAGTAGATGGTGTCTATGACAGTGACCCGAAGAAAAATCCAAATGCTAAAAAGTATGACTTTATCACTTACTTAGATGTCATCAATCAACGGCTTGAGGTTATGGACTCAACAGCAACATCTATGTGCATGGACAATGAAATTCCTATTTTGGTGTTTGAGCTTGCAAAAGGAAATATTCTCAAGGCTGTTATGGGCGAGAACATAGGAACAATTGTAAATGTAAAGGAGGCAAAGTAAAATGGCAGAACCTATTCAGGTTGCAGAGGAGAAGATGAAAAAGGCAATAGAGACGTTAAAAGAGGAGTTTGCCACAGTCAGAGCAGGAAGAGCAAATCCTCATATTCTGGACAAGGTGATGGTTGACTATTATGGCGTTCCAACTCCAATTCCCCAGGTTGCAAGCATAACCGTTCCCGAAGCGAGAATGATTGTTATCCAGCCATGGGAAGCAAGAATGCTCAAAGAAATTGAAAAAGCCATTCAAAAATCTGACCTTGGAGTAAATCCAACAAATGATGGGAAGGTTATAAGACTTATTTTCCCTGAACTCACAGAAGAAAGAAGAAAAGAGCTTGTAAAACAGGTCAAAAAGATGGCTGAAGATGCAAAGGTGGCAATCAGGAACATAAGAAGAGAGGCGCTTGATGAGTACAAAAAAATGAAAAAGAACAATGAGATTACAGAAGATGACCTCAAAGATGCCGAAGAGGATGTCCAAAAACTTCACGACAAATACATAGAGCAAATTGAGAAACTTTTGAGTGCAAAGGAAAAGGAGATTATGGAAGTATAGAGTTTTAGCGACGATAGTAAAAATTTTGAAGGGTTTGGCGGGGCAGCAACCCCGTTATTTTTTTAATCATATAAATAAAATGGGGAGTATGGAGTAGAATGTTAGGATTTTTAAAAAAAGAAAAAGTAAAAATAGAAAAAGAAAAGATGCCACAGCACATTGCAATTATTATGGATGGAAATGGAAGATGGGCAAAAAAAAGAGGTCTTCCACGCTCGGCGGGGCACAGGTTTGGTGCGCAGAAGCTAAAAGAGATAGTCCTTTTTGCTGATGAAATAGGATTAAAATACCTTACAGTTTACGCCTTTTCGACAGAAAACTGGAAAAGGCCTAAAGATGAAGTTGAAAATCTTATGAATCTTTTGAGAGAATTCTTTGATACAGAGATAGAAAACCTCATAAACAAGACCCAGATAAGAATCAGGGTTATAGGGGATATTTCAAAGCTTGATAAAGATATTCAAGAGAGAATTGTAAGTGCTGAAGAAAGAACCAAAGACAAACGTGGACTTTGTGTTGTTATAGCCCTCAATTATGGTGGAAGACAGGAAATAATAAATGCGGTAAAAAATTTGGCTTTGGACATAAAGAGTGGTAAAATTGATATCGAAGATGTTGATGAGGACCTCTTTAAAAAATACCTTTACACAAAGGATATCCCTGACCCTGACCTTTTGATAAGACCAAGCGGAGAGATGAGGGTTTCAAACTTTCTTTTGTGGCAGATATCATATACAGAATTTTGGTTTTCAAATGTCCTGTGGCCAGACTTCAAAAAGGAGCATCTATTAAAGGCTATCGAAGATTATCAAAAAAGAGACAGAAGATTTGGAGGAGTTAAATAGCCTTTTTGGAGGAAATAGGATGAAACAGAGAATAATAACTGCTATCTGGGGAATAGCGTTGGTAACTTTGGCAAATTTTCTTGGTGGTATTTGGCTTAAAATTTTTGGTGCTCTTGTTGCAGCAGCTGCTTTATATGAATTTTTCAATTTGTTTAAGATAGAGAGATATATGCTATATTTGAGCATAACATTGAGCTGCATTTTTGTTCTCAGCGATGTTAATATTGGTAACAAAATGTTCGTTTTATTTATACTTCTTTTTCTCCTTGCCTTCATAGAAAGCTTTAAAAACAGGATAGCTTCACAAAGCATAATTTATGTGGCGTTCTCTTTCATTTATATAGTTTTTCCCATTTTGTTTTTAGTGCTTTTAGGCGAATTTAGAAATGGGAAAAAGCTAATATGGCTTCCTTATCTTGTATGCTGGCTTTCAGATACTTTTGCGTATTTTGCTGGTCTTGCACTTGGCAAAAGGAGAATATGGAGTAATATAAGTCCTAAGAAAAGTTTAGAAGGTTTTTTTGGAGCAATAGTTGGAGGTGTGCTTGCTGTTTGGTTTTATCAGTTTGGACTTTCTGCCAAGAATTTTGATTTATCAATCCTGCTTATAAGCACAGCAGAAGGTATGATGCTATCTATAGTTGCACACACAGGCGATTTGTTTGCTTCAATGCTAAAAAGACAGCAGCAGAAAAAGGATTTTGGCTCTATTTTACCAGGTCACGGTGGTGTGCTTGACAGGTTTGATAGCTTAATTATGGTCACACCAATAATCTATTTTCTTGCAAAATTTGGGCTATTTTAATTATTGCTTTTAAAGGGGCGAAGTAAATGACAAAAAAGATATGCATCTTAGGGTCAACCGGGTCCATAGGTGTTCAGACAATAGATGTTGCAAAAAAACTTGGAATTAGAGTTGTGGGTCTTTCAGCGAACAAAAATGTAGATCTTTTGATTAAGCAAGCAAGAGAGCTTAACCCTGACATTTTATGTATTGTAGATGAAAAGTACTATACTGTATTAAAAGAAAATTTTCCTGATAAGATAGTTGTAGCAGGTCAGGAAGGACTAACTAATGTTGCAACATATCCAGCAGCAGATTTGATTGTAAATGCTCTTGTTGGTATATCTGGGTTGGTGCCAACAGTTGAGGCTATTTTGGCAGGTAAAAGAGTTGCTCTTGCCAACAAAGAGACCCTTGTGACAGGTGGAAAGATTATAAAAAGGATTCTTTCCCAAAAACAAGCAAAAGATTCTCTCCCTCTTCTTATTCCTGTTGATTCAGAGCACAGTGCTATTTTTCAGTGCCTTGTAGGTGAAGACAAAAAAAATGTAAAAAAGATAATTCTCACAGCATCGGGAGGACCTTTCAGAGGGAAAAAACTCAAAGACTTGCAAAATGTCAGTGTAGAAGATGTGCTGAAGCATCCTACATGGAACATGGGCAAAAAAATCACAGTTGACTCTGCAACGCTTATAAACAAAGGATTTGAAGTGATAGAAGCCATGTTTTTCTTTGATAAAAGATGTGATGAGATTGATGTTGTTATACATCCTCAGAGTATTATTCATTCAATGGTTGAATTTGTTGATGGAGCTATAAAAGCACAGCTATCTTATCCTGATATGCGTCTTCCGATTGAGTATGCGCTTACTTTTCCCGAAAGAGGCAGGGAAGTAGCTATGCCACTTGACCTTGCAAAGATAAAAAACCTTACATTTGAAGAGCCTGATTTTGATACATTCTTTTTGCTCAAAATTGCATATGAGTGTGCAAAAAAAGGAGAAAGTTACCCGATTGTGCTCAATGCTGCCAATGAAGAGGCTGTAAAACATTTCTTGGAAGGGAAAATTGGCTTTGTTGATATTATGAACTATGTGGCTAAAATTATTGAAAGTCATAGGGGGCAAAAAGTGGAATCCATTCAGGACATTTTGGAAATCGACGCAGAGGCAAGGCAGAAGTTTAAAAATCTTGTGGAAGGTGAGAAAAGCTAATGAATCTTATACTGGCTTTAATTGTGCTGACAATAGTGATACTTGTTCATGAATTTGGACATTTTATTGTATGTAAACTTTCAGGTGTACTTGTTGAAGAGTTTGCCATTGGTTTTGGTCCCAAACTTTTTAGCATAAAAGGAAAAGAGACAGAGTATTCTGTGAGAGCTTTTTTAATAGGAGGGTATGTAAAGCCTCTTGGTGAAGATAAGGATATTGACCACCCACGAGCACTCAATAACGCAAAGGTTCACAAAAGAATTTTGATGGTTTTGATGGGACCTGTTATGAACTTTGTTCTTGCCATAATAATCATGATGGGGATTGGTTATTTTATTGGTTTTGGGACCAACACCATTGGTAGGGTGGAGCCAAACATGCCTGCATATGAGGCTGGGATAAGAAGTGGTGACAGGATTGTTGCGCTTGACAAAAATAGAGTTTATGTCTGGGACCAGGTAAGCTTTTATTTGGCTGTTCACAATATGCTCTACAAAGACAGAGAAGTAGAGATAAAGGTTTTAAGAGATGGTAAACAATATATTTTCAGGGTTATGCCAAAGTATGATCCGAATACAAAAACAAAAAGAATAGGCGTTTCATCAAAGATATCACGTAAAAATTTATTTGATAGCATCTATTATGGACTATTTGGGACATATGCAGAGATAAAAGAGACCATATATAGTGTTGTGCTGATGATAACAGGAAGGGTATCGGCATCTGAGATTATGGGACCTGTTGGTATGGTAAAGACAATTGGCGAGGCTGCAAATGCCGGATTTAAACAGAGCGTGCTGAGTGGGCTTTTGAATATTCTGTGGCTTATGCAGTTAATTTCAGTAAACTTGGGAGTTATAAATCTCATCCCATTTCCTGCTTTAGATGGCAGCAGGCTTGTGTTTTATTTGTACGAAGCTGTGGCAAGAAAACCTTTTAATAGAGAAAAAGAAGCACTGATTCACACAATTGGTTTTGTACTTCTTCTGTTTTTGCTTGTAATTGTTACCTTCAATGACATAAAAAATATTATAATGCCTGGAAGGTGAAGTTATTGACAAAAAAGGTTAGAATAGGGAATATCTATATCGGTGGCGGGGAAGATATTAAAATTCAGTCAATGACAAACACAAAGACAAAGGATGTTGAAGCTACAGTTGAGCAGATACTCAGGCTTGAGAGTTTAGGCTGTGAGATTATAAGGGTTGCTGTTCCTGATTTAGATAGTGCTAAGGCCATAAGTAAGATAAAGTCAAGAATCCACATTCCACTTGTTGCTGACATTCATTTTGACTACAAGCTTGCGCTTGAAGCTATATACAATGGCGCTGACAAGATTAGAATAAATCCTGGGAACATTGGAGATGAAAGAAAAGTTCAGGAAATAGCAAAAGAGGCCAAAAGATATGGGATTGCCATCAGAGTTGGGGCAAACTCTGGGTCACTGCCCAAAGATATTTTACAGAAATATAAATCTCCATCTCCAGATGCGATAGTTGAAGCTGCCATTTATCAGGTAAAACTTCTTGAAAGATTTGGGTTTGACAATATTGTTGTATCTGTAAAATCTTCAGATGTTTTAACTACAATTAAGAGCTATGAAATATTATCCCAAAAACTTAGCTATCCTCTTCATGTTGGTCTTACCGAAGCAGGGACTTTTGTTGCAGGTACTGTGAAGTCCAGTATTGCAATTGGCTATCTTCTCTTGAGGGGAATTGGTGATACAATAAGGGTTTCTCTTACCGATGAGCCAGAGAAAGAGGTTATTGTGGCAAAGGAGATTTTAAAAAGTTTAAAACTCAGAAAAGGTGTGAAGATAGTATCATGTCCCACCTGTGCAAGATGTAATGTTGATCTTTTAAAGATTGCAGATGATGTTGAAAAAAGAATACAAAATTTGGACTTGGACATTTCGGTTGCGATAATGGGCTGTGCAGTAAACGGCCCTGGTGAGGCAAAAGAAGCTGATGTAGGTGTGGCATGTGGAGTTGGTGAAGGACTTCTGTTTAAGAAAGGCAAGATTATAAGGAAAGTGAAAGAGAATGAGATTGTGGATGAGCTTGTAAAGGAAATCTATTCTCTTTCTTAATTTTTTGATGAGGTGAAAATATGTGTAAGAAGGTGGTTTGTCTTATTCCTGCTTACAACGAAGAAAAGAGAATAGGTGCTGTGCTTAGTGTTGTAAAGAAATGTAGTCTTGTAGATGAGATTTTTGTAATTGACGATGGTTCGGAAGACAAAACAGCTGAAGTAGCAGCAAAAAATGGTGTGAGTGTCTTAAGACTTGAAAAAAACAGGGGAAAGAGCTATGCTATTTTTTACGGTGTGGAGAATACAGAGGGAGATATAATATTGATGCTTGATGCAGACCTTGTAAATCTCAAGGTTGAAGATGTTGAAAATTTAATTAGACCTTTGATTGAAGACAGAGCTGACATGACAATTGGAATTTTTTCTGACGGCAGGTTTTCCACCGACCTTGCCCAGAAGATTTCGCCTTTTTTGTCAGGCCAGAGAGGGATAAAAAGATGGGTTTTTGAAAAAATTTTAGAGTCGCGCGAGGATATAAAAGATTTGGGGTATGCAATAGAGATTATTTTAACTGAGTATGCCAAAAAGTTTAACTTAAGAGTATTGACAGTACCACTGCCAAAGGTTTCGCATGTGATGAAGGAAGAGAAGCTTGGGTTTATAAAAGGTGCTCAGCACAGGATGAAGATGTATTCAGATATAATAAAAGGTTATGTTAATCTCAAAAAAAGTAGGGATGGGCAATGAGTGAGGCTCTATTTTTGCCAGTAAAACCTGTCAAGATTGAGTTTGACAAATCAAGTATGGATCTTAAGGTTTATGTTGAGAGCCTTGATAACCTGAAAGATATTGACCTCATTGAAATTGAGCAAAGATTCAAGTCTCTTTTAGAAAGTTGCAGGGATGTTGAGATAAAACTTTTCAAAAGCAGAAACCTGGCGTTGGACGAACTTTTGAAAAAATATAGGTGGTTTTTGTTTTATAAAATTTCAAAAAGATGTAACGGTCTTAGCCATTTTTTGAGAGAATGCGAGATTGTGCAAAGTTCAAGCGGCTTAGATTTTTTGGTTCCAAATGGTATCAGAGATATTCTTTTTGAAAGAAAAGTAGATGTGCTTGTAAAGCAAATACTGTCTGAAGAGTTTGGAATAGTATGCGACGTGGATTTTAAGATTAAAGACTTTTTTATCCAGTTTGATACAAACCAAGAAGTAGAAAAATATCTCAGACTTAGCGAGGAAAAGGAAGAAGAAACTGAAAAAATTACAATTGAAAAAAGTGAGGTTGAGACAGACCCAACCATTATATTTGGCAAAAAGATAGATGAAAAGAAAGAAGTAACTCCTATTTCTTTTGTCAAAGTTGGCACTGATTGCGTGATCGAAGGTGAAATTTTTAATCTTGAGATAAAAGAGACTAAAAACAAGAATGTGCTCGTATACAAGCTTTACATCACGGACTATTTAAATTCAACCTTTGTAAAAATTGTTGCTAAGAAAGATAAAATTCCTACTTCAATTTCTATTGGAGATTATGTTAAGGTTGAAGGCAGAGTGGAATTTGACGATTTTGAAAAAGCGGTTGTGGTGAATGCTAAAAACATAAACAAAAGTCAAAAACCTCAGCGACTTGATACAAGCGATAACAAGAGAGTAGAACTTCATGCTCACACCAAAATGTCTGCTATGGATGCTGTGTGCTCTGCAGAGGAGATTATAAAATTGGCAGCTTCAATGGGACACAAAGCAGTTGCAATAACAGACCATGGAGTTGTTCAGGCGTTTCCGGAAGCACAGGAAGCAAGCAAAAGCTATAATATCAAAGTCATCTATGGGATGGAGTGCTATCTTATTGATGATGGCGCGCCAGTTGTTTACAATCCTAAGGAAGGACAAGGATTTGACTCTACCTTTGTGGTTGTTGACATTGAAACAACAGGGTTTGACAGTCAAAGAGATAGAATAATAGAAATTGGTGCTGTGAAGATAGAAAATGGTCAAATAACAGAGAGATTTTCTACATTTGTTGACCCCGAAGGCAAAATCCCTGTCAGGATATCAGAGCTAACAGGCATATACCAAGATATGGTTGATAAAGCCCCAAAGCTGAGTGATGCCATTTTGGAATTTGAAAGATTTGCAAGTGGTAGTGTTCTTGTTGCGCATAACGCTCAGTTTGACATTGGATTTTTGAAAAAGGCGTATCAGGAATGTGGAATTATATTCGACTATACATATATAGATACACTGGAGCTTTCAAGAAGGCTTTTGACAGATCTGTCTTCTCATAAGTTAAACAAAGTTGCAGAGTTTTTAAATGTAGAGCTAAGACACCATCACAGAGCTGACTCTGATGCAGAGACAACAGCTAATATCTTTATATCACTTGTGGAAAGATTAAAAGCAAGAGGATACAAATGGTTAAAAGAGCTTAATTCAATTGAGTCAAACGCAAAAGCAGACCTCAAATCTCACAGCTATCATGCAACTATACTTGTAAAGAACCAGCAAGGCTTAAAAAATCTTTACAAACTGGTATCATATTCCCATTTAGAATACTTCTACAAAAGACCAAGGATACCTAAGAGTCTTTTAATACAATTGAGAGATGGACTTCTGATAGGAAGCGCATGTGAGTCTGGTGAAATTTTCAGGGCATTTTTGGAAGGGAAAAGTGAGGAAGAGATAGAGAAGATAGCAGCATTTTATGATTTTCTTGAGATAATGCCGGTTGAGAATAATTCTTTTTTAATTAGAGAAGGATACTTAAAAGATGAAGAAAGCCTAAGAGAGATTAATAAAAAGATTTATCAGCTTGGCAAGAAACTTGGCAAGCTTGTTGTTGCAACATCTGATGCGCACTATTGTCATCCACACCAGAGAGTGTTGCGCCAGATTTTAAAACATAACCAAGGGTACGATGATGTTGAAAATGATCCGCAGCTTTATTTCAGGACAACAGATGAGATGCTCAAAGAATTTGAATATCTGGGCAGAGATGCTTGTTATGAAGTTGTTGTAGAAAATACCAATAAGATTGCCGATATGATAGAAGATGTAAAACCAATACCCGATGAGACTTTCCCACCCAAGATTGAGGGCGCTGAGGAAGAAATATACAACATGACAATGAAGAAAGCTCACGAAATATATGGAGACCCTCTTCCGGAAATTGTAAGAGCACGGCTTGAAAAGGAACTGAATTCGATAATCAAGAATGGTTTTGCAGTGATGTATTTGATTGCCCAAAAACTTGTATCTAAATCTTTGTCAGACGGTTATCTTGTTGGTTCGCGAGGGTCTGTTGGTTCTTCTCTTGTTGCAACAATGTGTGGGATAACAGAAGTAAATCCTCTGCCTCCGCATTATGTTTGTCCAAATTGCAAATATTCTGAGTTTATAACAGATGGTTCTGTTGGATGTGGTTATGATTTAGAAGACAAAAACTGTCCACGCTGTGGAGAAAAACTTAGAAAAGATGGGCATGATATACCGTTTGAGACCTTCTTAGGATTTGATGGTGATAAAGAACCAGATATTGACCTTAACTTTTCTGGTGATTACCAGCCAATTGCACACAAGTTTACAGAGGAGCTGTTTGGACAAGGCTATGTTTTCAGAGCAGGTACAATCTCAACAGTTGCTGAAAAGACTGCGCACGGGTTTGTAACAAAATATGCTGAGGAAAAGGGTTTGAGTCTTCATCCAGCAGAGATTTTGAGACTTTCTCAAGGTTGCACAGGGGTAAAAAGAACAACAGGCCAGCATCCCGGCGGGCTTATGATTGTTCCAAGAGACAGAGAGATATTTGATTTTACACCAATCCAGCATCCAGCAGATAGCGAGGACAAAAGTGTTATCACAACGCATTTTGATTACCATGCTATCTCAGGAAGGCTTTTGAAACTTGATATTCTTGGACACGACGACCCGACTGTCATACGAATGCTTCAGGACTTGACGGGAGTTGACCCGCGTTCAATTCCTCTTGATGACAAAGATACGATGTCAATTTTTACAAGCACAGAAGCTCTTGGAATTTCTCCTGAGGACATAGATTGTGAAGTAGGGACTTTTGGTATACCTGAGTTTGGGACAAGGTTTGTAAGACAGATGTTAATTGAGACAAAGCCAAAGACGTTTGCTGAACTTGTGCGAATTTCGGGACTTTCGCACGGCACAAATGTGTGGACAAATAATGCTCAGGATTTAGTAAGAAATGGAATTGCAACGCTCAAAGAGGTAATTTCTACAAGAGACGATATTATGTTATATTTAATTCAAAAGGGTGTTCCACCAAAAGACAGTTTCAGAATCATGGAAGATGTTAGAAAAGGTAAAGGATTAAAGCCGGAGGATGAGCAACTTCTAAGAGCTCACAATGTTCCAGACTGGTATATAGAGAGCTGTAAAAAGATAACGTACATGTTTCCAAAAGCACATGCTGCAGCGTATGTAATGATGGCTTTCAGGATTGCTTATTTCAAGGTGCATTATAAGGAGGCTTTCTATGCAACATATTTTACAGTCAGAGCAGACGACTTTGATTATGCAACAATCCTCAAGGGAAGAGATGCTATAAGACAGAAAATAAGAGATTTGGAAAACAGGATAAGTAGCCTTTCTCAGAAAGACAAAAACCTTCTGACAGTGCTTGAGATTGCAAATGAGATGTTAGCACGAGGTTTAAAGTTTTACCCTGTTGATTTGAATGAGTCTGATGCAGAGAGATTCATCATAAAAGATGGAGGGCTTTTAATACCCTTTAATGCTCTGCCAAATGTTGGGGTGGCAGCTGCAAAAAGCATTGTGGAGGCGCGAAAAGAAGGAAGGTTTTTGTCTGTGGATGACCTTCAAAGAAGAGCAAAGCTAAACAAGCAGGTTATAGAGATTTTGACTCAGTATAAAGTGTTAAAAGACTTGCCTCAAACAAGTCAGCTGAGCTTTTTCTAAAAATTTATTGTCAGGAAAGGGACAGAAGACATGAAAGGTGTTGTAATCTCCAGTGGTAAGGTTGCAAGTAAATCATTTTATGATGAACATATAAAAGATGCTGATTTTATAATTTGCTGTGACGGTGGAGCAAACGTAGCATACAAATATGGTTTTGTGCCAAACTTGATAATAGGCGACTTTGACTCTGTAGACAAAGAGGTTTTAGAATATTTCAAAATTAACGGCATACAAATAATGGAATTTCCCTGTGAAAAGGATAAAACAGATACACAGATTGCCATTGAGTATTTGGCAAAAAATGGATTTGATGAGGTGGTAATGCTTTCTTGTACAGGTCAAAGACTTGACCATGTTCTTGCCAACATAAGTCTTTTGTATTATCTGCTTGAGCACGATATAAAGGGCGCAATAGTAGATGAAAATAATGTAATCATGATGACAAGAAACAAAATAAAAATCCATGGGAAAAAAGGCCATTTGCTCTCTTTACTTCCATACACACAAACTGTGAGTGGTATTTATACCAAAGGTTTATATTATCCTTTAGAGGATGGTGTGATGGAGTTTGGCAACCCTTATGGTGTGTCAAATGTTATTATTGAAGATGAAGCAATTGTTGAGGTAAAAGATGGGGTATTGTTGGTAATATTATCACGTGATTAAATTTGATAAAAGTAATCATACTAATGAATAGATGCTCCTTTAAAAAAGGGGGTCAAAGCTTATGCTTGGTTTTATAATGACCCTGATTGTTGCAGCAATTGCAGGGTATATAGGCGATGCACTGACTAAATACAAGATGCCAGGCGGGTTTATTGGAGCTATGATTGCAGGGCTTGTCGGGTCTTGGATTGGAGCATATATTCCGTTTTTCAGGAAACTTGGTCCTGTGATTGCTGGTATTCCTATTATTCCAACCATCCTCGGTGCGGCAATATTTATATTTGTACTGGGACTGTTCAGAAAAGGCGCCGAAGAGGCAACAAAACAACAGCAGTAGTAAGATTTGGCTGATAAGGTACAACTCCTTATCAGCCTTTGTTTTTGGTAAGATAGTTTAGACATGTTATCTAAAAGGTTTTTGAAAAGTTTGTTTAAAAAATCAATAGTTTTTAATCGCAAATAATTGTATAGTCTATATTAGAAGAAGATTTTTTGCAAGTTTATATACAATACTGTGTAGGAGGTAAAAGAAAAGTGGCAAGTGTAAGATTAAAAGGTGTTTACAAGAGATATCCTGGTGGTGTTACAGCTGTTTCTGACTTTAACTTGGATATCGAAGATAAGGAATTCGTAGTTTTGGTAGGACCATCCGGTTGTGGTAAGACAACAACACTGAGAATGATAGCAGGTCTTGAAGAGGTAACAGAAGGCGAAATCTACATAGGGGACAAGCTGGTAAACGACGTTCCACCAAAGGACAGAGACATTGCGATGGTTTTCCAGAACTATGCTTTGTATCCTCACATGACTGTTTTTGAGAACATGGCATTTGGTCTCAAACTTAGAAAGTTTCCAAAAGATGAAATAAAAAGACGTGTACATGAAGCAGCTAAGATTTTGGGAATTGAGCACTTACTTGACAGAAAACCAAAAGCTCTGTCCGGTGGTCAGAGACAGAGAGTGGCTTTAGGTCGTGCTATTGTCAGAGAGCCAAAGGTATTTTTGATGGATGAGCCTCTTTCAAACTTGGACGCAAAGCTGAGAGTCCAGATGAGAACGGAGCTATCTAAACTTCATAAGAGACTTGGAACAACATTCATCTACGTTACACACGACCAGACAGAAGCTATGACAATGGGTACAAGAATTGTTGTTATGAAAGATGGATTTATCCAACAGGTAGATACACCACAGGTTCTGTATGAACAACCTGCGAACCTGTTTGTTGCAGGTTTCATTGGTTCGCCACAGATGAACTTCATTGAATCAAGGATTGAACAAAAGGATAAGAACTTATATGTTGTATTTGGAAACAACGCAATAAAACTTCCAGAAGGAAAGGCAAAGAAAGTTGAAGAGCTCGGCTATGTTGGAAAGGAAGTTATAATGGGTATAAGACCAGAGGATTTGCACGATGAAGAGATATTCCTGCAGACAGCTCAGGATGCTGTTGTTGATGCAAATGTTGATGTTGTTGAGATGCTTGGTTCTGAAACACTTCTCTATGTAGTTGTTGATGGTCTTAACCTCATTGCAAGAGTTGATCCAAGGTCAAAAGCAAAAGCTGGCGACAAGATCAAACTTGCATTTGATGTCAACAGAATTCACCTGTTTGACAAAGAAACAGAGAAGGCTATTGTCCACTAAACAAAAAAAGATGAGCCCTTGCCATGGGGTAAAACTGTGGCAGGGGCTTTTTGTTTTCAAAAACCTTTTACAACTGCAAAGAAAAAAAGTATAATAGATTTATAAAATACTATGAAAAAGGGTGAGGTATTGAGGTATGATGACACAAAAGGTTATTGATGTGTTAGAGCAGGCAAAAGACATCATCGACGATGAATTTGGATATATTGAAGCTGATGGTAGAGTTATCTACAGCTCAAATCCTCTTTCTCAAAACAGAATAAACACAGTTGCAATTGACATGATAAAAACTGATACGGACCTTGAGATATTTGAAGGCCGCACATACAAGGTTTACAGAAGCCAGACAGACACCTATGTTCTTTATATAAACAACACAGAACCTCATGCTGAAAAGCTTTTGGACATGTTAAACCTTGTTGTGATGAAGGCAAAAGAGCCGGCTTCTGCGTATGATAAAAAGCTGTTTATAAAAAATCTTTTGTATGACAACATCCTGCCGGGGGAAATCTACACAAAGGCAAGAGAACTTCACATCGCAACAGGTGCAACAAGAGTTGTGTTTGCTATCTATATTCCAAATGCAAAAGAGATTAAAGATGTGAATATCGGTGAGATTTTGACAAGCATATTCCCAAAGAGCACAAAAGATTTTATTATCCAGCTTGACAACAATATCCTGGTTTTCATAAAAGAGCTAAAACCGGGTTCAAATGATGAGGATGCATACAAGGTTGCAAGGATTATACTTGACACACTCAACTCAGAGCTGTTGCTCAAGGCATATATTGGAATTGGCTCTGTTGTTGATGACATAAAAGAACTTTCGATGTCTTATAAGGAGGCAGAAGCAGCGCTCAAAATAGGTTACATCTTTGAGAAGGACAAGTATATTGTGAGCTATCACAAGCTTGGCCTTGGAAGACTTATATATCAGATGCCAACAAAACTTTGTGAGATGTTCTTGGAAGAGGTCTTCAAGGATGTAAAACTTTCTGATTTTGACCCCGAGCTAATACAGACTGTTGAGATGTTCTTTGAATGCAACTTGAACGTCTCAGAGACAGCAAGACAGCTTTATATTCACAGAAACACCTTGGTTTACAGACTTGACAAGATAGAGAGAATGATTGGCCTTGACCTCAGAAAGTTCGAAGATGCTATTATCTTCAAAATGGCTATGCTTGTAAATCAGTATTTAGAGTATACAAAGGGTAACATTACATTTTAAAAAGCATTGCAGGTGAACAAAGAATGGTAAAGTTTATAAATGTGAGCAAAAGGTATCCAAACGGGGTACTTGCGCTCACAAATATTAATTTGACCATTGAAAAAGGTGAATTTGTATTTTTGGTTGGTTCAAGCGGGGCAGGAAAATCTACAATTGTAAAGCTTCTTTTGAAAGAGATTGACCCGACCGAGGGAGAGATTATTGTTGGTGAGTACAAGCTTACACAGCTTCCAAAAAAGGAAATACCATATTACAGAAGAAAGATTGGAATTGTATTTCAGGATTTTAGACTTCTCCCCAACAAAACAGTATATGAAAATGTGGAGTTTGCTATGCAAATAACAGGAGCACCTGCAAAAATCATCAGAAGACAGGTTCCTTATGTTCTGTCTTTGGTAGGGCTTGCGCACAAGGCAAAATGTTACCCGCACGAGCTTTCAGGCGGTGAGCAGCAGCGGGTTGCCTTGGCGCGAGCAATTGTAAACAAGCCCAACTTGCTTGTGGCTGACGAGCCAACAGGTAACTTAGACCCTGACACATCATGGGAGATAATGAAACTTTTAGAAGATATTAACAGAAGAGGGACAACTGTGCTTGTTGCAACACATGCTAAAGAGATTGTTGATAGCATGAGAAAAAGGGTTGTGGCAATTGACTGTGGCAGAATTGTGAAAGATCAACCTAAAGGAGTTTACAGCTATGAGTCTTCAGACAATCAAGTACTTTTGCAAAGACGGGTTTAAAAACATTTTTTTAAATAAGACCATGGCTGCTGCTTCTATCTCTATAGTGGTGGCAGCCTTAACTGTGGTTGGGATATTTATTGCAATCGGGATTAATCTTGAGTATATCTCACAGCAGATAGAAAAGACGGTTGATATAAGAGTGATTCTACAAAAAGGTCAGGAAGAAAAAGCGGTTGTAATTGAGGAGTATTTGAGGAAAAACGCTTTGGTTCGAGAGTTTAAATACATAAGTCCGCAGATGGCTCTTCAAGATTTGAAAAACAAGCTTGGTAAAAACTCATTTTTGCTTGAAGGACTTGAAAAGGACAATCCTCTGCGGGGATACTTTGTAGTAAAGCCTGTAAAAATTGAATATACTAAAGAACTTGCTGAAGAATTGGAGAGTTTAGATGGTGTTGCTCAGGTCTATTTTCCTTCGGAGACAGTGGACAAATTGAGAAGGATTTTAAAGATAATAAATCTTTTTTGCATACTTTTGATTTTGGGTCTTTACATAGTTGCTATATTTATAATTGCCAATACTATCAAAATAACCCTCTTTGCAAGGCGCAGAGAAATCTCAATTATGAGATATATTGGTGCAACTAACAGGTTTATAAGTGGACCTTTTGTTGTTGAAGGCTTTATTATAGGTATTTTGGGTTCGATTTTGGCATATGCTATTGTTTTGCTATTTTATCACTATGCAATAAGATATCTTTCACAGACCATTACGTTTATTGATTTTGTCAATATTTCTATTTACAAGTACAAAATATTAGGAGTGTTTATACTCACAGGAAGCATGGTAGGTATACTGGGAAGCTTAATTTCTCTAAGAAGATACTTAAAAGCCTAAAAATCAAGCCTCTTTTGTCTTTTGTAAAAGAGGGGGTTTGGCTGTTGAAAATTAGACTAAAAATTTTTTCTATTTTGCTTGTATTTGTTATCTTTTTTGAAACTGCTGTATCAAGCACTTTAAAAGAATATCAAAACAAGCTGAAATCTATTGAAAAGAATAAACAAAGAACACAGCAGAAGATAGTAGAGGTTAAAAAACAACAGCAGCAAATTTTATCACAAATAGATGGGCTTGATAAGAAGATTGATGATGTGGAAGGAAAAATAAGAAGTTTAAAAGCAAACATTGCATCTGTTGAAAACAAGATTTTGCAGACAGAGGCTGAGCTCAAAGAAGAAGAAAAAAGAAAAGAAATGTATTATGAAAAGTTCAAAGAGAGAATAAGATGTATTTATGAGCTAAATACTGTCTCTGTATCGTATATTGAAATGCTGCTTGACTCTCAAAACCTTTCAGATTTTTTTACAAGAATGTATCTTTTTAACGATATAATTGAATATGATAAGCAAATACTAAATGAGTACACAAAGAGCATTGAGACTATCAAAAATAAGAAAGAAGAACTTGTTCTGCTAAAGGAAAACTTGAGTAGAGAAAAGAGGGAGCTTGAAAACTACCAAGCTTCTCTTTTGGCAGAGCAAAATGAAAAGAAGAAGCTTTTGTCGGAACTTGAAAAAGAGCAAGACAAATTGGAAAAGATGCTGGATAGTTTAGAGGAGATTTCAAATGAGCTTTCCAAGAAAATAAAGGAGATTTTGGCAAGACAGAAGACAAAACGCATATATAAAGGTGGCAAGCTCTTGTGGCCGCTTGAGGGGTATTATGGGATAACATCATATTTTGGCATGAGGTTTCATCCAATTTTGAAGAAAAACAAAATGCACACAGGGATAGACATTGCAGCGCCATATGGAGCAAGTGTTTTAGCAGCAGAAGACGGCGATGTGATTTTAGCCGGATGGGTGTCTGGTTATGGTAAGACTATCATTATAGATAATGGTAGTGGTATTTCAACCCTCTACGCTCATCTTTCTTCAATCAACGTAGCGGTGGGACAGAAAGTGAAAAAAGGCGAAAGTATCGGCAATGTTGGTGCAACTGGGTATGCTACCGGTCCGCACCTTCATTTTGAGGTTAGAATAAACGGAGATGTTACTGACCCGCTCAATTTCCTAAGGTAAGGAGCTGAAAAGAGCATGAAAAAAAGACTTCAAACTTTTGCAATAATTCTAATTACTGCAATTGTCACATATATTGTGACCACTTATATCTATTTTGGAAGTCCTATATATGCAAACAAATTAGTAACTAATCCCAAGTTGTCTAAAGTTATAAGGCTTTTAAAAGAGTACTATTATGAGCCTAAGGATATCAGTGATCAGAAAATTTTAGACGGTGCCATAGATGGAATTGCCGCAAGCGTAAATGACCCGTACACAGAGTATTTTACTAAAAAAGAATTTGATGAGTTCATGATACAGAGCAAGGGCACGTATTTTGGAATAGGAGTGACAATAGAGCCAGGTGAAAGTTATATTGAGGTTGTAACACCGTTTGAAGGTTCTCCCGCATCCAAGGCAGGTATAAAACCTGGAGATAAGATTATAAGAGTAAACGGGATAAATTTGACTTCCAAAGATATAGAAAAGGCAGTAAGTTTGATGAGAGGACCAAAAGGAACAAGCGTGACAGTTACAATTTTGCGCAATGGCAGTTCAAAGCCTATCGACCTTAAGATTGTTAGAGATGAGATAAAAATAAAGACAGTGTCTTCTTCCATTTTGGAAAACGATATAGGTTATATCAAGATTACCAACTTTGATGAAAATACTCCTCAGGACTTTTACAATAGCTATGACAAACTCAAAAGCTCTGGCTGCCGTGGACTTATCATTGACCTGAGGTTTAACCCTGGCGGGCTTTTAGAGTCTGTTGTTGATGTTGCAAGCAATTTTCTCAAGAAAGGACAGCTTATAGTCTATCTTAAAGATAGATACAATCATAAAGAGTATTTCAAGTCATACAAAAATGGGGACACGGTAACACCCCTTGTTGTCCTTACTAACAAATATTCAGCGTCAGCTTCAGAAATACTAGCTGGATGTTTAAAAGACCATAAAAGAGCAAAAATTGTTGGTGAGAAGACTTTTGGCAAAGGTGTTGTTCAACAGGTATTTGACCTGGGAGATGGTTCTGCAATAAAAATAACAGTAAGCCAGTATCTTTTGCCAAGCGGAGCGTATATACACAAAAAGGGTATAGAACCAGACGTCAAAGTAGCCCAGCCCAAAGAGTATCAGGACAAAATGAATGTTCCAATGAGTAAAGACTTGCAGTTGAAGAAAGCTATTGAGATTTTAAAGGCTGAGATTTCGAAGAGAAAGATTTAAAATTTGAGGTGCATGTGATGTTAAAGTTTTTCTGGCAAATATTTGAACTGACAGGACTGAGCATATTTCGGCTTCTTTTTAGCTGGAACTTCTGGGTGGTAATAATCTTGATTTCTTTTTTGTACAGAAGAGAACAGGAATTTGAACAGGCTGTGCTCGGGCACAACCGTTCTACCCTTTTGTATAAGGTTGTGGAGTCTTCTATCGCAGGACTTGTAGGAGGTTATATAGTAAGTTTAATTACTTTGTTTTTTGGCATAGTAGTGGATGTGGATAGTTTTATGTATCTTTGGTATATTGCTTTGATTCTTGCACTAATAAATCCAAGATATCTTTGTTTTTCGTATGCGGCGGGAATTATTTCGGTGATATCTCTCATCTTCAAAAGACCAGCTGTTGATATCTCAGGGATACTGGTGATTGTGGCAATACTTCATTTTGTTGAAAGTCTTTTAATTTTCTTGGACGGTTTTCGTGGCGCAATACCTATTGTAATTGAAATAAGGAAAAAAGAAGGTATTTTTTCAACTTCTGGTGCTTACCTTATGCAAAGGTTCTGGGCTATACCGATGGTAATAATTGCGTATAACTATCAGACCACCGCGCAGGTTGTAAAAATTGAGCTGTTTGAACCCTCATGGTGGCCTCTTTTTAAACCACAGAATCTTTTGCCAAATGCTATGCTTCTTATGACTCCTATTGTTGCTGCACTTGGATACGGGGATTTGGCGGTAGAAGATGAACCAGCTGTGATTAGCAGGAAAAGCGCAGGGATTTTAAGCATTTTCAGCGTTATTTTGTTTGCTATGAGCGCACTTTCATACAAAGTCTATGCTTTTAAGTGGGTGGCGGCTTTGTTTGCTCCCATTGCTCATGAAGGGATTATTCTGTATCAGCAGAAGAGACAAAAAGAAGGAGATTCAATATTTGAAGCAGAGGAAAATAAAATAAAGGTGTTATATGTCGAAGAAAACAGTGTAGCAGCCAAGATGGGTATAAAACCGGGTGATGTTATTCTTTCTATAAATGGTATTCAAGTTCAAAAGGAGGAGGATATAGAAAGAATATTTTCTGACGCTCAGATTTACCTGTGGGTAAAAGCTGTGGACAAAAGAGGAAAGATGAAAGAGCTATATTATCAGGACTATGAGAATGGAATAAAAAATCTAGGAATAATAGTTATTACCAAAAGTGTAAATGCGAATTATCAACTTGATTCTGATGGATACTTTGTATTTATAAAAAATATTGCAAGAAGAGTAAAAAATTTTTTGTTCAACAAAAGTTGAAATCCAGCAAAAATTAAAGGGCGAGGACTTTAAGTCTTTGCCCTTTAATTTTTTGTTTTTGCAAGAAAGTCCACCAAGATTGCTGCACCAAGTCCTTCAATGAATATGTAGACTGAATTTTGCAAAAATCCTTGGGCCAAGACTTTCAGGTCTACTTTATCTGATACATAGTGCAATGACAAAATATAAAACTTTATTCCTATCAGTGCCATCACAATGGAAATAAGGCTTATTATAAGCAAGATTTGTTTTGAATAGGTAGAGATTTTTTGCAAAAATCTTTTCCTGCTCTTTTCCTTTTCCCTTTCCTTTTCCATCTCTCTGCACCTTCTTTGGAATCTTGTTTTGTAATGTTATGATATCAAACTCAAAGAAGATATTCAAAGAAAATTTATGGATATCAATTTCTATTTATGTATAACCAAAGCAATGGATGGCAAAAATACTTTTATAGAAGGAGGTGCAGAACTGTGAACAAGAAAAACTGGAAAGATAGGCTTTTAGATTTTTTTGATACCAAAGGTTTTTATATTATTGTGGCTGTATGTTTGCTGGTAATCGGATTTTCGGTTTATACCATTGCCACTACAGATTTTACAAAATACGAGGTAGAACAAAATCAAGAAAACCAGCAGTCTTTAAACAAACAGGTTAAATTGTCCGAGATACCTAAGCTGCAGGAAAGTTCTACAGAGGTAACAAAACAGGATGATTTGAAAAAAGAGGGTTCTATATCTATAAGTTCAAAAGAGAAAAGAGAAGATAATAAAAATAGTAGTAATTCAAATTCTACTATCCGCCCTACACAATCAAAAAATAATTCTAAAAATAGCAATAATAAAAACAAAAGTTCTTCTGCCTTCTCTAAGAAACAAGATAACAAAAAGATGGATTCAAACATCCAGATTGGAACTGGTACAAGCCAGAATGATGTTGAGATTATAAACCCTGTTGACTTCAAGCCAATCTTTCCTACCATTGGAAAGGTAATAAGAGAGTTTTCTGACCAGTCGCTTGTATATTCAAAAACTCTTGATGAGTGGACAGAACACCCTGGAATTGACATAGAAGCCAAAGAAGGTAGCGATGTAAAAGCTTGTTTTGACGGTACAGTTATTGATTTAGGAGAAGATCCTCTTTATGGCAAATATATTGTGATTGACCACGGAGATGGGTATATCTCAAAGTACTACAATCTCAAAGACTTAAAGGATATTCAGATAGGAGACATTGTAAGGCAAGGAGAGAAAATAGGAGAGGTTGGTACAAGCTCTAACATAGAGTATATGGACCCGCCACATCTTCACTTTGAGATACTTTACAATGGCGAAAATCAAAATCCGCTGAAATTTTTACCTCAAACAAATTGAACAAAAGCGAGGGGAATGAGCAGTTATCCTGCCATTCCCCTTATAAATTCCGCAATGTCAAGTGACGAGTTTGGTTTTCCCAAAAACGAGCAGGCAAGTTTCATATGCTCTAAACGTTGAGGGTTATTTATTATCTGGCTAAATACTATATCAAAATTTTCAGTATTTTTTACGTACGCAGCAGCTCCGTTGTTTATAAGATAAAAAGTATTTCTTTCTTCTTGTCCAGGAATAGGCGAGATTAATATCATGGGAAGTTTGCGAGATAGTGCTTCTGCGCATGTGAGTCCCCCAGGTTTTGTGATGAGAATATCACTTATTGCCATGAGCTTGTCTATGAAATCAATAAACCCGAATACTATTATCTTTCTTCCAAAATTTTTTTCTTCCAAAGCATTTTTGAGAGCCTTATTTTTTCCTGCAACAACAATTATTTGATAGTTTTTATCACATATTGTGCAGGCCTTTTCGACAATCTCTTCTATGTTTCCAAGCCCTAAACTTCCGCCCATTATAAGTATTGTTGGTCTATCTTCTAGGTTCAAATTTTCGACAACTTGTTTTCTGTCATATTTCTGAGCAAATGACGGGTTTATAGGAATTCCAAGTGGCACTACTTTGTTTTGTTGGGCACCTTTTTTGACCGCTTCATACACCAAGTTTTGGTGATGAACAATAATATAATCGGCGAAATCGTTTATCCAGTATGGATGAATGGTAAAATCAGTGACGATGCTTATTACTGGTACGCTTATGTTACCTCTTTTTTTGAGCTGGGCAACCATGTCAACAGGTGATGGATGAGTGCCAATTATTATATCAGGTTTCAGCTCTGAGATAATATTGTAGAGTTTATAAAAGGCAAAATAGAACTTTTCATACAGTGTTTTGCTGAAACGAGTTGGTGGTTCTTTGTCTGTAGAGTCATATACAAGGCCGTAGATAAACGGTACTGATTTAATTGCCCTCAGATATGTTCCTACGGCAAGCTTGTCCAGTATGGGACTTATAATTTTTAGGGTATCCACAATTTCCACATGTGAGTCAGGGTATTTTTGTAAAATGGCAGTTTTCAATGCATTTGAAGCAGCAAAATGTCCTCCACCTGCATCAAGACTTAATATCAAAACCTTCATTTGTTTTTTCCTCCACCCTTACAAGTCTTTAAGTTTATTTTACCGCTAATTTTGAATAATAAAAATGAGCTTACAAAAAATAATTTTAGAAAAATTCATATTTGGGGGTTTGCAGTATGGGTAAACTCTTAAAAAGATATTCACTTTTTATCCTGCTTCTTTTTATGAGCTTTATCCTAAGTATTCTTTCTGCAAAGCTTATTTACGATATAAAAAGAGCAAACTATGAGAATATTGAGAGAAAGCTTGAAAAAGCATTAGACAGCACTGACAAAGAGGTTTTAAAAGAATCTGTTGAAACTCAGGGGTCAACAAGCTACCAGAATAAAGATTTATATCTTCTGGCCAGAGTTATAAATGGTGAAGCAAGAGGAGAACCTTATATAGGCCAGGTTGCAATCGGGGCTGTGATTATAAACAGGACAAAACACCCCGGATTTCCAAAGACAATCAGCGGTGTTATCTATCAGCCGGGTGCCTTTACTTGTGTATCCGACGGTCAAATTAATGCAAAGCTTGAACCAACAGCGCTAAAAGCTGCAAGGGACGCGTTAAATGGATGGGACCCGACAAATGGTTGTATATATTACTACAATCCTGCAAAGACAACAAACAAATGGATTTGGAGTAGAAAAGTTATGCTTGTCATTGGCAAGCACAGGTTTGCAAAATAAAATCGATAAACTAAAGAGGTGAGATTAACTTGAGCATTTTAGGTGGATATAAAGAATTTAGGGAAAGACTAAAAAGTGTTAGGCTCTGGAGCGTGATGGCAATCACACTTGGTATTTTAGTTATTGTAGCGCTTTGGGGAGTAAACCAGTATAAAGGGAAAGCAAATTATCATAACTATCTTACCAATATGTGGCACAGAGCATTTTTCGACATGGTAGGTTATGTTCAAAACATCCAGGCGCTTCTTTCAAAAGCTGAAGTGTCAGGCGATGACAGGCAAAGAGCAGTTTTGTATACCGAGGTGTGGCGAAACGCTTTTGCAGCCCAGGAGAATCTTTCTCAGCTTCCTATTGAGAATAATGTCGCCTTAGAAAAGACAGCAAAGTATCTTACCCAAGTTGGAGATCTTAGTTTTTCACTTTCAAAACAGCTTATGAGCGGCAAAAAAGAGACATTGCTTCAAAGACAACAGCTCAAAAAACTTCGAACATATGCAGATAAACTCAGCAACAACCTGAACGAGCTTGCAATTGAGATAAGTCAGGGAAGACTGAGGTGGGGAGAAGTCAGGGTAGTTGGGACGTCAAGATTCAAAAGGATTGCCCAGAATGTTACAAGCAGCAGGATGCTGGCAGTTGAGGCAGGGTTTAAAGACTACCCAACTTTGATATATGACGGACCTTTTTCTGACCACATCAGTCGCCAAACTCCAAAAGGGCTTCCAGAAAAGCTTATAAACAAAGAACAAGCCAAGAAGATTGCACTTAACTTTTTAAATCTTAAAAGAGCTGATATAATCAAGTATTTAGGACTTTCTGGAGATAGAATAAAGGTTTATACTTTTGAGATAATCCCTGACAGAAGAATTCGCGACAGGTCAATTACAATAGCTATTTCTAAAAAAGGCGGCAAAGTAATTTGGATGATTGACAACAGGGCTTCCTCTTCCCCAAAAATAGGTGTTGCGAAAGCAAAGGAAAATGCTAAAAAGTTTTTAATTGAAAAAGGTTTTGCTAACGTGATTGACACCTTTTATCTAAAACAGGACAACACTGCCCTGATAAATTATATCTATCAGCAAAATGGTGTTAAGATATACCCCGATATGGTGAAAGTTAGAGTTGCTCTTGACACGGGACAAATAGTAGGGTTTGATGCAACAGCATATTATATGTCCCACACTTCAAGGAAGATTCCTAAACCTGCAATATCTGAAAAACAGGCAAGAAACTTTATTAGCAAAAATTTTGATGTGCAAAGCGTATCACTTGCTATAATTCCACTTGATTCTGGAAAAGAAGTCTTCACATATGAATTTTTAGGCAAATACGATGGCAAATATTTTGCTGATTATATAAATGCAACCACTGGGAAGGAAGAAAATATCTTGGAGATAATTAAAGACCCTAATGGAATTTTGTCAATGTAAGTAAATGGAATAATAAATTGAATTGTTTTTGAACAAACTAAGATATGCGGTGATAAAACCGCAAAGGGGGCGATTAGCCTGGCAAGGCAAAAGATCATGTCAGAGGAGCTCAAAATGGAAATAGCAAAAGAACTTGGAGTGTACGATACAGTATCAAAGTACGGTTGGGGAGAAGTAAAATCGCGCGACTGTGGTAACATTGTCAGAAAAGCGATCGAGATGGCAGAAAGAGCCTTGAAAGAAAGGCAATAACCCCCTTTTATAAATGGAGGGGGCTGCAAGAATATAATCTTGCAGTTCCCTTTTAACATGCTTTTTGGTTAAATAAACTCAAAAGTGCAAACAATAATTTGTAGGGAAAAGTTTTAAAAAAAAGGTGGGGAATCTAATGTTCAAAATTCACACAGACCTTGCTCTTGAGACGAGAGAACTTGTCCAAAAAGGAATTGGAAGAGAGATAGAAGGTGTTGAGGTCGAAGAGAGAAAAGAATTTGACGATAAAATAAAGATCACAAAGGTCAAGATAAACTCTATAAAGGGTGAGGCAATTTTGCAAAAGCCTATGGGCAATTATATCACAATCGAAGCTGATGGGCTGCGCGATGAAGATTTTGAGGTCCAGGAAAAAGTTTCAAAGATACTGGCAAACGAGCTTGAAAGCTTAATAAATGTGTCACAAAAATCTACTGTGCTTGTTGTTGGACTTGGCAACTGGAATGTTACGCCCGACTCTTTAGGACCAAAAGTGGTGTCAAAGGTGTTGATAACACGTCATTTGTTTGAGTTTGTGCCAGAAAAAGTCCAAGACAGGCGAATACGCTCTGTTTGCGCAATATCGCCAGGTGTTCTAGGTATAACTGGAATTGAGACCAGCGAGATAATAAGCGGTATTGTTCAAAAGATACATCCTGATTTAATAATTGCAATTGATGCACTTGCTTCAAGAAGGCTTGAGAGGATATCAACTGCTATCCAGATTGCAGATACAGGTATTGTTCCCGGCTCAGGTATTGGAAATGAACGAAAGGGTATTACAAAAGATTCAGTTGGTGTTCCGGTGGTGGCAATTGGTGTTCCTATGGTTGTTGACGCAGCAATTATTGCAAATGATGCTATAGACCTTCTGATTGAAAGGCTGAAAAACGAAACAGACAGATCATCGCCGCTTTATATGCTTTTGGAGAGTATTCCTGAAGAGGACAGGTTTAATCTTATCAAAGAGGTTATATTCCCTTACTATGGTAATCTCTTTGTGACACCAAAAGACATCGACAGGATTGTTGAGAACATTTCAACTGTGATTGCAGACGGAATAAATATGGCAATTCACCCAGAAGTAAAAGAGAATGGTGAGTATAGATATGTAAATTAATGGAATTGTAATAAATGGGGGGCTTGAAGAATAAGAATTTTAGAAGAAAGTTTTAAGAAGAAAGCAAAGGTTTTAAAAGGAGTTTTGAATAACTTAAATGGTTAAGGTTGTTGATTTTAAAAAGATAGTATTGGTAGCTACTATATTCTTTATACTGGGCACTGGCTTTTTAGTTGAAAGGTTAATCTTTTTCAACCAAACAGCAAGAGCAGTGATTTTCAGGTATTCAAAAGAGATAATTTCTTTTAATTTGCCCATTTTATCTGACGGTTCCGCAAATGAAGTTTTTAAGATTGAAAACCTAATAAGATTTTCTTATCCTTTGTTTGCAGCTACAAGCGTTCAAGAGATTGAGGATTCGCCTACGTATGAAGATGATGCCATTGTAATAGATTATAACCAGGATGTTCAGAAAGCACAAAAAAATGGCCAGATTGAAAGCCAAAATGAGTACATTGAATTTCAGAAATACTTCGAAAACAACACTCAAAAAAGTGGATTTTACAACATAGAGGTCATGAACCAAACAGATTATAAGGTTGATGTTGATACTCTTTTGAAAACGAGCTTCAAAATCTTCAATGGTAAAAAACCATCAATTTTGATTTACCATACTCACACAACAGAAAGCTATAATACTTTTTCCCAAAGCCTTGTATACACACCCGGGTCAACAGACAGAACGCTTGATTTTAACTACAATGTTGTGAGAGTAGGGGAAGAGCTGAAGAAGATCTTGGAAAAACAGTATGGTTATAAGGTTTATCACAGCAAGGAAATAAATGATTATCCAGAATACAAGGGTTCTTATTCAAGGTCATTGAAGGTAATAGAGAAATATAAAAGTGAACATCCTGATATAAAAGTCTTTATAGATTTGCACAGAGATGCTATTGGAAGTGGTTCAAAGAAGATGAAGGTTTCAACAGTTGTGTTTGGATATGAGGTTGCAAAAGTTATGCTTGTTGTGGGGACAGACAAACTTGGTCTTTTTCATCCATTTTGGCGACAAAACCTTTTGTTTGCTGTACATCTTCAAAAAAATCTCAGCAAAATATGCCCTCAGATTACAAGACCTATAAACCTTTCTGCTGCGCGGTACAATCAACATGTATCACCATATGCGATAATCATTGAAGTTGGTAGCAATGGCAATACATTGGAAGAAGCTTTAAGAAGTTGTCAGATTATTGCAAATGCATTGGATAATACCATCATGGGAAGGTGAATGTTGGTTTGAGAAGAAGTAGATACAAAAGGTATTGTGAATATAAAAATTTTATCGAAAGGATAAGAAGAGGGCTGATTTTGGTAGTGGTTTTCTTTTTGATTATGCTCTTTATAGTTGAGCTGAGCAAGCAAAAACTGCTGCCACACGATGAGTACATCCTCAAAATACTTTTCAGCTACGATAACGTTAATTTGAAATTCGCAGGTGGAAGGTTTTCAATCAAGATTAGCAAAAATTTGCCAAACCGCTTTTATAAAAAGACAAACTATCTCATTTTTAAATCAAAAGGGTATCTATTTTCTCTGGTAGGGAATAATTAAAATGAGATTGACATATTATTTTACTATAAACTCTTGCAAAAGAGAAGCTAACAATGAGGACAAGAATAAAATTTTTAATTGTATCTACTTTCCTTTTGTACGTAGTTAGTATATTTTTCGGCATAAAGTTTTTTTTAGGAATGGATTTAAACCAGAAAAACCAGCTTTCGAGTTTTGTTTCACTTTCAATGAATATGGCTAAACAGGACAGAGATGCCTATTGGAAAAATGTTTTGATTTCCTCAGCAGGGGTAATATTGGTCTGCCTGTGCATATGGGGACTTTCCAACCTTCACAGGTACATGCAGTTTTTGAACATAGGAATTGTAATGTTTAAAGGATTTGCTTTTGGGCTTACCACCTCTATATTTTTTTATGTGTATAATATACATGGGCTTGCATTCTTCTTGTCTTATATACTATTAAAAGAATTGATTGTTTTCATATTTTTGATTATACTTATTCTGTATTCATTTATAATGTTATTCTTTAGAGACAGAATGGTAAAAATAGATAAAAGGTCAACCGCTGTGGTAGGATTGGTTATATTACTTTTAGTATGCGGGATATTGTTGGTTGACAATATAGTGGCAAAACTTGCATGTAGATTAATATGAGATTGCCATAAGTTGTATACAGGAACTTACCAATAAGAGGGGATTTGAAGATAGATGAGTATTATAGAAGCTTTTTGTGATCATCTTCAAAAACAGAATAGGTTTTCACAAAATACCATAAGCTCATATTTGCGGGATGCTAAAAAATACATAGAATTTTTGGACAACATGAAGATAAAACTTGAAAATACTTCTCAGGCAACCTTGATAGCATATATTATCAGTATGCAAAAGAGTGGGAAATCAAACAGTACAATTGCACGAGCAATTGTTTCACTCAAGGTATTTTACGATTTTTTGAAAACTCAAAAAATTATCGATATTGGGAAAATTGAGATTGAACCTCCCAAGCTTGAAAAGAATCCACCTCAGATACTTACTAGAGACGAGGTGGAAAAACTTCTTTCATGTCCAAAGGAAGAGGATATTAAGGGAATAAGAGACAAAGCAATGCTTGAACTTTTATATGCAACAGGTATCAGGGTAAGCGAGCTTATAAACCTCAATCTTGATGATATAAACCTTGAGCACGGATATATCATCTGCAAAAACAAGAAAAGAGACAGGGTAATTCCTATTGGTTCATATGCCATTTCGGCAGTGGAAAAGTATCTACGTCATTCACGGCCTTACCTTGCAAAAAGTAAAAATGAAGAAGCTCTGTTTTTGAACTTCAACGGTGAGAGAATGACAAGACAGGGATTTTGGAAGATAGTAAAGTTCTATGCACAAAGTGCAGGAATTGATAAGGAAATAACACCGCATGTGCTAAGACACTCTTTTGCCATACACCTTATTGAAAATGGGGCAGATGTGAGAGCTGTTCAACAAATGCTTGGTCATGCTGATATTTCCACAACACAGAGATATCTTCAAGTTGCAAATGTTAAGCTAAAAGAGGTGTATCAAAAAACTCATCCACGTGCATAATAGGAGTTTTATTTCGAAAATATGTGGGGCAAGGCAGTGCCTTGCTTTTTTGTATATTTGCAAATCTTTTCAGAAAGTAGGAGATGAGATAATTGGAAAATATAAGACTTTACATTGCTATTTTGCTGGGGATGATTGTTAAGCTTATGCTGAAGCTTTTTGGCAAAGATGCGACAAGCGCTCCGGGTAAGATTGCCCTGAAGATTTATCCAGGGATTATGAAAGAAATTGATAAAAGAAGCAAACTGAAGATACTTATCTCGGGCACAAATGGCAAGACAACTACAAACAATATAATAAACTGGCTAATTGGTAATGATAAAATTGTACTTTCTAATTTAAAAGGTTCAAATATGGCAAATGGCATCGTGAGCTCTTTTATTAATAATTTCAGGTCAAGTTATGATATTGCATGTTTTGAAGTTGACGAAGGTTCACTGCCAGTTGTAACAAGATATTTAAAACCAGATATATTTGTTACAACTAATGTGTTCAGGGACCAGCTTGACAGATACGGTGAGCTTGACAGAGTAAAAGAGCTGATTTTAAGCCATATTGGACAGGCTTTGGCTATAATAAATGCAGACGACCCAAACTTGGCAAGTTTTAGCGGTGAAAAAAAGGTGTTTTATAGTGTTGATGAAAACGTGCTTAGCCGAAGAACCAATGTCACATTAGATTCACGTTTCTGTCCCATGTGCAATACCAAGCTTGAATATTTGTTTTATAATGTTGGACATCTTGGTAAGTATAAATGCTTAGTGTGTGGTTATAAAAATCCTGAAAGCAGGTTTGTCATTACAAACATAAGAAAAGATTTGGCAGAGTTTATTTTTGACTTTGTTGACAGGGAAACAGGTATACATATTGAGAACATTAGATGGAAAATGGGTGGCGTTTATAATCTGTACAATGTCTGTGCAGCAATCTCGGTAGCAGTTTTGATTGGTGTTGAAGAGAAAAGAATAAAGGAAGGAATAGAAACATTTGAAAATAAGCTTGGGAGGTTAGAGAAGAAAGAAGTTGGCGGCAAAAAAGTAATAATATCACTTGTAAAAAATCCTATAGGCATGAGCGAGACACTTAGCGTAATTAGCCAGGACCCTGATCCTAAGGCAATTGTGTTTATCCTCAACGACAATGCTGCAGATGGCAAGGATATCTCTTGGATTTGGGATGCTGATTTTGATATCTTGTGCAGGATAGAAAACGTCAAAGCTTTATACTTTGGTGGCAAGAGAAAAGAAGATATGGCTTTGAGAGTAAAATATAGTGAATATATGCTTGCTAATTTTGAATTTATTGACTACAAAAAAGAATTGGACAAGGTTTTTGAGCTAAAAGATATTAAGAAGGTTTATATTCTTCCAACATACACTGCTCTTTTTGAAGTAAAGAAAATAGTGGATGAGCTTTCAAAAAGGATGGGATGAAAATGGAGATAAATATTGTAAATATGTTTCCAGAAGTTTTAAACCTGTATGGGGATAGAGGCAATATTATCTGTCTACAGAAAAGATGTGTCTGGAGAGGTATAAAAGTAAACATTTTTGAATACAATCTAGACTCAAACCAGGAAATCCTGAAAAATGCAGATATAATCTTGCTTGGTGGTGCGTCGGACAGGGAACAATCTATTGTGTATTCACATCTTTTGAATTTAAAAGAACTTATAAAGAGTCTTATTGAAGATGGAGTTTGCCTCCTTGCAATCTGTGGCGGGTATCAGCTTTTAGGAGAGGCTTATGTTGATTCGAGCGGCAGAACAATAAAAGGTCTTCACATCCTGGATTTTATAACAAAGGCTGAAGGGAAAAGACTTATTGGTAATATTATAATTGAAACAAGCTTAGATGTGTTTCCAAAAACAGTTGTGGGATATGAAAATCATGGTGGGAGAACCTATCATGATTATCAGCCTTTTGGCAAGGTCTTAAAAGGTTATGGTAACAACGGGAAGGATAGGTTTGAAGGGCTGATTTATAAAAACGTGATAGGCACCTATCTGCACGGACCTCTTCTTCCTAAAAATCCGCATATTGCAGACCTTATGCTCAAAAAAGCTCTTGAAAGAAAGTATGCTTTAGATAGCTCAGAATTTCAGAGATTAAATGATACATTAGAGTATATGGCTCATAACAAGGTAAAAGAATTGTATATGTAAAACAATAATTATGGCAAAAGGCTGCTATTCAGAGGCAGCCTTTTATAATTATAATTCACAAATTTATAAATTTTCATATTGACTTTTTTGAACAAAGATTATAAAATAGTAATGTCAGATGTCAGATATTAGATGTCTGACATCTAAAAATTAAAAAGGAGGTTTGTTTTTATGAAGAAAAAGTTATATGCGGTTTTGAGTCTGGTTGTAATTGCAGCGCTTTTGTTGAGCTTAAATGTTTCATGGAACAAGGCAAGTGGTTCAACGTCAAATGCAAATTTCAAGGTAGGGCTTGTTACAGACGTTGGTGGTGTCAATGACAGAAGTTTTAACCAATCGGCATATGAGGGAATGAAAAAGGCTGAGAAAGAACTCAAAATCAAAACAACTCTTATTCAGTCAAAGCAGATGACAGACTACATTCCGAATCTACAAAAGCTTGCGAAAGCGAATTATAACTTGGTCATTGCAGTTGGTTTTATGATGCACGATGCAGTTGTGACAGTTGCAAAACAGTTTCCAAAGACAAAGTTCCTGATTATCGACTCTGAGATTTCAGATCTTCCAAATGTGGTTTCGGCAATGTTCAGGGAAGAACAAGCTGGGTATTTGGCAGGTGTTGCTGTTGCTTCGCTTGAAAAGACAAAGTTTGCAAAGACAACTGGAAAGAACGTGTTTGGCGTTGTAGGAGGCATGAAAATTCCACCGGTTGACAGGTACATTGCAGGGTTTAAAGCTGGTGTTTTGAGCGAGATTCCAAATGCAAAAGTTATAATCAAATACACTGGCAAGTTTGACGACCCAGCATCAGGTAAACAGGTTGCTCTTTCTGAGATAGCACAAGGTGCAGATTTTGTATTTCAAGTTGCAGGACAGACAGGTCTTGGTGTTATCCAGGCTGCAAAAGAAAAGGGAGTTTATGCAATCGGTGTTGACTCAGACCAAAGCTATGTTGCACCAAATACTGTTGTGACCTCTGCGATGAAGAGAGTTGACGTTGCAACATATAGCATTATAAAAGATACATTGAACGGTAAGTTTAAGAGTGGTATTGTTTATTTTGAACTTAAGAACAACGGTGTTGGACTTGCTCCATTTATGAAAGGTGTCCCAAAGAGTGTGAGCGACAAGATAAATAAAGTAATTGCTGATATAAAAGCTGGTAAGATAAAGATACCAACAGAAGTAAAATAATATTGTGTAACTTTCAAAGGCCTGCTGGGCAGGGAATAATCTTACAGCAGGCCTTTCAGTAATATACTGAATAGGGAGTTAAACAGAAAGGAGTTCTAATCCATATGATAGGAATAATAGGTGGTTCTGGATTTTACTCTTTTTTAGAAAATGTTAAAGAGATAGAAATTGAAACACCTTATGGTAAACCAAGTGATAGAATAGCAATTTCAAAGGTGGGAGAGAAAGAAGTTGCCTTTATACCAAGACATGGTAAAAAACATATTTATCCTCCTCATAAAGTGCCATATAAAGCAAACGTATATGCATTAAAACAGCTTGGCGTTGAAAGAATTATTTCCTCAACAGCTTGTGGGAGTCTAAAAAAAGAAATTTCACCAGGTGATTTTGTAATTGTTGACCAATTTGTTGACAGAACGTGGGGACGTGATGACACATTTTCAGATATTGGGAGTGTAAGACATACTTCGATGGCTCACCCATATGACCCAGAGATGAGAGAGATTGCAATCAAGGTTTTAGAAGAACTTGGTTTTAGATTTCACAAAAAAGGTACATGTGTGGTTATTCAGGGACCGCGATTTTCAACGTTGGCTGAAAGCAGATGGTATTCCAAGATGGGGTTTGACGTTATCGGAATGACTCAGTATCCTGAGGTAGCTTTGGCAAATGAGCTTGGAATAAAGTATTTAAATATAACTCTTGTAACAGACTATGATGCTGGCTTAGAAGATGACCCGAATATAAAACCTGTTTCACATGAAGAGGTTTTAAGAGTGTTTTCTGAAAATATAGAAAAGCTAAAAAAAGTTATCATTGAAATAATAAAAAGAATATAAAGACAGGTGGGACATGAATATGGAGTACATTTTACGGGTTAAAGGTATTTCTAAGAGATTTGGTAATATTCAAGCAAATGATAATGTGTGTTTGGATGTCAAAAAAGGTGAGGTACATGCCATACTTGGGGAAAATGGTGCTGGAAAGTCTACTTTAATGAATATCATCTATGGTCTTTACACTCCTGATTCTGGAGAGATATATTTTGAGGGGCAAAAACTTGAGGTCAAAGGTCCTCATGAAGCAATTGAAAAAGGAATAGGAATGGTTCATCAGCATTTTATGCTAATACCTGTGTTTACGGTGGCTGAAAATATTGTTTTGGGATTTGAGCCAAAAGGTTTTAGATTTAATGTTCAGGAGGCTGAGAAGAAAATTCTTGAAATTTCGAAAAAATATAATTTGGAAATTGATCCGAAGGCCAAGGTCGGAGATTTGAGCGTTGGTATGCAACAAAGAGTGGAGATATTAAAGGCTTTTTATAGAGATGCAAGACTTTTAATACTTGATGAGCCAACAGCAATGTTAACACCTCAAGAGACAAGAGAGCTTTTTAAAATTATAAATAACCTTAAAGCCCAGGGAATATCAATACTGTTTATAAGCCATAAACTTGATGAGGTTATGGAAATTTCAGATAGAGTGACTGTTATGAGAAGAGGAAAAACAATAAAGACCCTGAACACCAAAGAAACTAGCGAACAGGAACTTGCAAACTTGATGGTTGGAAGAGAAGTTAAACTTGTTGTTGAAAAGAATAAACCACGGTTAGGTGAGACTGTACTAAAAGTTGAAAACCTTTCGGTTAAATTAAAAAACGGTGTTGAAAAGGTCAAAGATGTAAGTTTTGAAGTAAGAAGAGGAGAAATTTTAGGTATAGCGGGTGTTGATGGAAATGGTCAAAATGAGCTTGTAGAAGCTATTGTTGGCCTTATTTCATCAACAGGGAGAATAATTTTCAATGGACAGGAGATTCAAAATCTTCCCACCCGCAAACGTTACGAAAAAGGGATTGCTTATATTCCTGCAGATAGACAGCAGGATGGGCTTGTCTTGAACTTTACAGTGGCAGAAAACATTGTCCTTAAAAGGTATTATAAAAAACCATATTCTAATAGGGGTTTTTTAAATTATAAAGCAATAATCTCAGAGGCTGATAAGCTTATACATGAATTTGATGTGCGTCCTCCTGATTACAAACTGTTTGCAAAGAACCTTTCAGGTGGCAATCAGCAAAAGGTAATCTTGGCAAGAGAGTTTTCAAGCAGTCCGGACCTTTTAATTGCCGTTCAGCCAACAAGAGGAATGGATGTGGGAGCTATAGAGTACATCCATAGAAAACTGATTGAACTTCGAGACAGTGGCAAAGCTATATTGCTTGTTTCATTAGAGCTTGATGAGATTTTGAACCTGTCTGACAGGATTGCTGTAATGTATTCTGGAGAAATTATGGATATTATAGACAGCAAAAACGCAACAAGAGAACAAATAGGACTTTTGATGATAGGCAAGAAAAAGAAGGAGGCCTAAACGGTGATGGTAAAAAAGGTTTTGCAAAGTATTTTGATGCCACTTATTGCTATTTTTATATCCATGATTGTAGGTGGGATAGTAATATTAATCACAGCAAAACAAAATCCTATTTATGCATACATCGCTCTTTTTAGTGGAGCATATGGGAACTTAATGAACTTTGCAACAACCCTGACAAACGCAATACCGCTCATAATAACTGGGCTTGGGGTTGCAATAGCATTTTCTTCAGGGCTTTTTAATATTGGTGCTGAAGGACAGTTTTGGATAGGCGCAATTGTTGCAACTTATCTTGGATATCAGATAAAGGGTCTTCCGTGGTTTTTACACATTCCCCTAATAATTGTGTGCGCTATGATAGCAGGTGCACTGTGGGGTGGGCTTGTTCCTGGGCTTGCAAAGGTTTACACTGGTGCTCATGAGGTTATCACAACTATGATGATGAGCTATATAGCTATCTATTTTAGCCACTATCTATTAGAAGGCGGGCCAATGATGGATAAAGGAACAATACCACAATCACCAGTGATTCAAAACAGTGCAAAGCTAAGTACTTTGGTACCAAATACACAGCTGTCAAGTGGACTTTTCATTGCAATTCTGGCAGTTGTGGTGGTTTATATTCTCATGTACAAAACAACATTAGGTTATGAACTCAGAGCAGTAGGGTTTAATATCAAAGCTGCAAAGTATGCTGGCATGAACGTTGCACAAAAACTTGTTTTGGCTATGGGGCTTTCGGGCGCGTTTGCTGGTCTTGCTGGTGCTGTTCAGATAATGGGTGTTCAGTACAGACTATATGATAGCTTTACATCAGGGTATGGTTATACTGCTATAGTTGTTGCACTTCTTGCAAACAACAATCCTATAGGTGTTGTAATAGCAGCACTTTTCCTGGCAGGACTTTCAACAGGTGCACAGGAAATGCAGATGCAAACAAATATCTCTGGTCAGCTTGCCGATGTTGTTGTGGGACTTATAATATTCTTCATTGCAATTGAAGAGCTTTATAGGATTATTATGGAAAAGATTAGAACCGGAAAAACAAAGTTACAACCGGTAGGAGGGCAAGAATAAGATGAATATACTCAGTATTTTTACAAACCCATATTTGTGGGCGTCAACCATTGCAATGGCAGTACCGCTTGCACTTCCGGCAATTGGCGGTACTTTTTCAGAACGAGCTGGCGTTGTCAATATTTCTATGGAAGGAATAATGCTAATTTCGGCATTTGTTTCTGTTGCATTTTCAGCATACTTTCACAATGCATGGCTTGGACTTTTAGCGGGAGTAATCTCTGGTATTTTGGTAGCATATGTATTTGCATGGGCGGCTGCAAAAATGTATGCAAACCAGATAGTCCTTGGTATGGCTTTTAACATATTTGCATCTGGTATCACTGCTTACCTTTTTAATGCCATATATGGCCCGGAAGGAACACCTTTTGACACACCCAAACTTCCTGATGTTAGAATACCTGCGATAGATAAAATCCCTGTAATTGGACAGATATTGAGCGGACAAAATGTGATGGTTTATATAATGTTTGTTTTGATAATACTTAGCCAGTGGTTCTTGTTCAAGACAACCATAGGTTTGAGGCTTAGAGCTGTGGGCGAAAATCCAGAAGCTGCTGAGACAGCAGGTATCGATGTTGTAAAGATGAAATACTTAGGCATTATTCTGGGCGGGGCATTTTCAGCACTTGGTGGTGCTTATCTATCAATTGGTGTTTTGAACAGTTTTTCACCTGAGATGTCGTCAGGAAGAGGTTATATAGCTTTGGCTGCCATGATTTTTGGTAAGTGGACACCGGTTGGCTCATTTTTAGCATCACTTTTGTTTGGTTTTGCAACAGCTCTGAGCTATACATTGCAAGAATCTTCAATTTCAAAAAACATTATCATGATGCTACCATATATAGTTACAATATTAGCATTGATTGGAATAGGTGGCAAGAGCGTTGCACCTGCTGCCGACGGTATTCCCTACAGGCCTAAAAAATAGAAAAGAGAGTGAGGTGCGCTCTCAATGGAAAGTTTTGAATTAGTAGGATATCCCCAGAGGTATGAACTTGTGTTAAAGAGGTTAAAACAACTCATTGAAGAAAAATTTAAAGAAGGTGACAAGCTTCCTTCTGAGCTGGAACTTGCAAAGCTTTTTGGCGTGAGCAGAGCAACGCTCAGAGAGGCTTTAAGGATATTAGAAGAAGAAGGATATGTTGTAAGAAAACATGGTGTAGGAACTTTTGTATCATCACGACCAATTTTACAATCTGGGATGGAAGAACTCCAGAGCATAACAAAGCTAATGGAAAAGCAAGGGTATAAACCCCACACAAAGGATATAGTTGTTACTAAAACATATCCAAATGCAAAGGAAGCTCATATGCTCAGAATATCAACAACTGAAGAGATTATCAAAATAGAAAGAGTTCGACTTGCAGAGAATATTCCTGTTGTTTATTGTGTTGATAGACTTCCTGCAAAGTTGTTTCCATTTGATTTTAAATTTGTAGGAGAGTCGTTGTTTGACTATTTGAATGATACCATGGGAATATATATTGCATATGCAATCTCTGATATCATTCCTATGCTTGCTGAGAAAAATAATGTGTATAAAAAGCTTGAGCTTGAAAAGAACGATGTTGTTCTTTTACTTGACCAGATTCACTTCGACCAAAATGATGTTCCTATTTTGTATTCATCGAATTATTTTTCACCTAAAAAATTCAGGTTCTATATTGTAAGAAAGAGGGTTTAAAAAATGAAGTACTTGGACAATGTTGATGATACAATTATATATTTTTTGACCTTAGCCAAAGAAGCTCAAAAAAAGGCATATGCACCGTATTCCTGTTTCAAGGTTGGGGCAGCAGCTGTTGGAAACAGTAGCAAAGTGTACACAGGGTGCAACGTCGAAAATGCTTCATATCCACTTTCCATGTGTGCAGAAAGGATTGCACTTTTTAAAGCGATATCAGAAGGTGAAAGTGAAATAAAAGCTCTTTATATAATCGGTCCTGAGAATGAGCCTATATCGCCGTGTGGTGCGTGCAGGCAGGTAATATTTGAACTTGCAAGAAATAGCACCATTTATCTTTCAAATTGTGATATGACAAAAGTAATAGAGACTAATAGCAAAGAGCTTTTGCCATACGGATTTGACTTGAAAGAAAGATGAAATTAAGGTGGGAGGGAGATTATCCAAGGTGAAAGTGGTATTTCTTTCTCTTATCACAGGATTTATTGTCGGTGCTATATTTAAACTTCTAAAGCTTCCAATTCCTGCCCCAAATGCACTTGCAGGTATAATGGGTATATTTGGAATATTTTTGGGAGCTGTTTTTGTTGAGCAAATTCTCAAGTTGTTAGCAAAGTAAAACAAGAAGGTGAAAGGCGTGCTGGTGACAGAGATTATTAGGAAAAAAAGAGATGGAGATATCTTAAACAAAGAAGAACTTGAATTTATTGTAAACGGGTTTGTAAAAGGTGAAATTCCAGACTATCAGATGTCTGCTTTCTTGATGGCTATATATTTTAGAGGGATGTCAAAAGAAGAGCTTGTAGCACTTACCATGCTCATGGCAAAATCAGGCAAGATGGTAGACCTGAGCAGTATAGATGGTATCAAGGTTGACAAACACTCAAGTGGTGGTATTGCTGACACAACCACCTTGGTTTTAATACCACTGGCAGCATCTTGCGGTGTAAAGGTTGCAAAGATGTCAGGACGAGGGCTTTCTCACACAGGTGGGACAATTGACAAGTTGGAGTCAATCCCAGGTTTTAAAACTGAGCTTTCAGAAGATGAGTTTATAGAAGCTGTAAATAAAGTTGGTGCAGCAATTGTTGGGCAGTCAGAAAGCCTTGTTCCTGCAGACAAAAAGATATATGCTTTGAGAGATGTCACAGCTACAGTTGAATCTATACCACTTATTGCATCTTCTATCATGAGCAAAAAGATTGCAGCTGGGAGCGACAAAATAATACTTGATGTCAAGTTTGGCAAAGGTGCTTTCATGAAAGAGTATGAAAAGGCAAAAGAGCTTGCTAATACTATGGTTGAGATTGGAACTTTGGCAGGAAGAGAAACCATCGCTTATGTTACAGATATGAACCAGCCGCTTGGCCTTATGATTGGCAACGCTCTTGAGGTTATTGAAGCAATAGAAGTTTTGAAAGGCAGAGGACATGAAGATTTGAAGAATCTCTGTATTGAATTTGCATCTGAGATGATAATTATGGCTGGAGTTGAAAAGGAGAAAAAATTAGCACAAGAAAGAGCAATTGAGAGCATTGAAAAAGGACATGCTCTTGAAAAGTTTAAAGAAATTATAAAAAACCAAGGTGGAAACCCTGAAATAGTTGACAATTATTCTTTGCTGCCACAAGCCAAATATACTTATGAACTAAAATGCGATGAAGATATGTATATAAAAGATATTGATGCACTCAAACTTGGACTTTGCGCATTAAAACTTGGAGCAGGAAGACAAAGAAAAGAAGACAAAATTGACTATGCGGTTGGAATTCAACTTTTTGGTAAAATAGGAGATAAAATAGCCAAGAATATGCCATATGCTAAAATCTATGCAAATGATGAAAAAAGGCTTGAAGAAGCCATCTCAGATGTGAAAACTGCATTTGAGTTTTCTAAGAGGCCTGTTCCAAAAAGAAAAGTAATATTTGCAAAGATAACAAAAGACAATGTTTTTGAATTTTAAATTACGTGGAGGGGAACATGATGACCAGAGAAGAGATTGCAAAGTTTATTGACCACACACTTTTAAGGTCCTCTGCAACACCTGCAGATATAAAAAAGATTTGCGATGAGGCATTAAAATATTCTTTTGCTTCAGTTTGTGTGAATCCTTATTATGTAAAATTGTGTAAGGAATATTTGAAAGAGTCAAATGTCAAAGTGGCAACTGTGATAGGGTTTCCACTTGGCGCAAACACTCTTAAAACAAAGGTGTTTGAAGCAAAAGAAGCTTTTGAAAACGGTGCTGATGAGATAGATATGGTTATAAATATTGGAGCTATGCTAAGTGGTGACACGGATTATGTTTACGAAGAGATAAAAAGCATTGTTGATGTTGCAAAAGAGTATTCAAATAAAATAGTAAAGGTAATAATTGAGACGTCTGAACTTGACAATGAAAAGAAGATAGAAGCATGCAAAATTGCAGCCGCAGCAGGCGCTGATTATGTGAAAACTTCAACAGGTTTTTCTAAAAGCGGTGCAAAGTATGAAGATATACTTCTTATGAGAAAGGCTGTCGGTAGCAAGGTCAAAATTAAAGCGTCGGGTGGCATCAGAACGTTTGAGGATGCTCTTTTGATGATACAAGCAGGCGCAAGCAGAATCGGCACAAGCAATGGTGTTGCAATTGTGGGTGGCGAATAAAAAATAACTTTTAAGTCTTCGTATTTGGAGGTAAGATGTCTAAAATGAGAATTATATTGATTGTACTTGACAGTGTGGGTGTTGGTGCACTGGAGGATGCAAATCTTTACGGCGATGAAGGGAGCAATACTCTTTCGAATATATCTTACGCAGTTGGTGGACTTGAACTTAAGAATATGTACAAGCTTGGGATAGGAAACATAACAAGCATAAAAGGTACACCGCCAAATCCTAATCCTATTGGAGTTTTTGGTAAAAGCAAGGAAATGTCAAAGGGCAAGGATACTATAACCGGTCACTGGGAGATAGCAGGTGTTGTGTTAGAAGAGCCTTTCAAGACATTTCCAAATGGTTTTCCTGAAGATTTGATTCAGGAATTTGAAAAAAGGATTGGGAGAAAAGTTCTTGGCAACAAAGTTGCATCTGGTACAGAGATAATAAAAGAGCTTGGTGAGGAGCATATAAAAACCGGCTATCCAATTGTTTATACTTCTGCTGACTCTGTATTTCAAATAGCTGCTCACGAGGAGGTTATTCCTCTTGAAGAACTTTACAGGATATGCCAAATAGCAAGGCAACTTCTTGTTGGGAAGTATCTTGTTGCAAGAGTAATTGCAAGACCATTTGTGGGGAAAGATAGAAACAGTTTTGTTAGAACTTATAACAGAAGAGATTTTGCAGTTGAGCCACCTTATAATACGCTGCTTGACAATATTAAAGAGGCAGGTTATGAGTGTGTAGGGATAGGTAAAATAGAGGATATTTTTGCCAAAAGAGGACTGACAAAGAGTATTCACACAGAAGGAAACATGGACGGGGTTGACAAAACCTTGAAGGTGATGGATGAAGTTGACAAAGGACTAATTTTTACAAACCTTGTTGATTATGATATGCTGTATGGTCACAGAAATGACCCTCATGGTTACGCAAAGGCTTTGATAGACTTTGACACAAGGCTTCCCGAAATCATGGAAAAGCTGAAAAAGGATGATATTTTAATAATCACTGCAGACCATGGTTGTGACCCGACAACACCTTCAACAGATCATTCGCGTGAACATGTGCCAATCTTGGTGTATGGTGAGAATATCAAAAAAGGATATGACCTTGGAACAAGAAAAAGTTTTTCTGACATTGGTCAGACAATAGCAGAGTATTTGAATGTTAAACCTTTAAAATTTGGAGAGAGTTTTTTAAAAGAAATTGCGATAAAATAGCTACTGAGGTGATTTTTATGTCATATTATCAAAAGGTAAAAGAAGCATCAGAATTTATAAAAAGTAAGATTCCAAGTGTGCCAGAGATTGCTATTATTCTGGGAAGTGGGCTTGGTGGTTTTGCGGATACAATGGAAGATAAAATTGAAATCAAATATTCAGAGATACCTCATTTTCCTGTGTCTACTGTCAAGGGACACAAAGGCAACTTGGTTTTTGGAAAAGTAAAAGGGAGAGAGATTTTGGCCTTTCAAGGAAGATTTCATCTTTATGAAGGGTATAAGATTGAAGAGGTTGTATTTGGTGTGAGGGCAGCAGGACTTTTGGGAGTGAAAAAACTGATTGTTACAAACGCTGCGGGTGGAATTTCTCCACTACTTGCCCCTGGGGATTTAATGGTTATAAGGGATCATATAAATCTTTCAGGTGAAAACCCGGCAATTGGACCAGAAGCGGAAAGATTTGGTGAAAGGTTTTTTGATATGACATATGCATATGACAGAGAGATAATTGAAAAAGCAAAAGATGTTTATAAGAAAAATGGCGTTGATTATAAAGAAGGTGTATATGCATTTTTAAAAGGACCTTCGTATGAAACACCTTCGGAGATAAGGATGCTAAAAATCCTTGGTGCTGATGCAGTTGGAATGTCAACAGTTCCAGAAGTTATTGCGGCTCGGCAGATGGACATAAGAGTTTTTGGAATTTCTTGTATTACAAACATGGCAGCAGGAATTCTTGAGAAAAAACTTTCACATGAAGATGTCATAGAAGTTTCAAAGATGGTTGAGGAAAAGTTTATAAAAATAATTAAGGATTTGATAGAGATTATTTAAAAAAGAAGAGTAAATACTTATAAATCCTACACTGCAAAGCTTTTGTGCAGTGTAGGATTTTTGTTTATTATACAAAAAAAGCGGGTAAAAATAAATTTAGGATATTATTTTTCCTGCGGGGAGGGAAAAATGCTGTATGAAAAAGGTGTTGATTGTAGATGATGCTGCATTTGTCAGGTATTCTTTGAGGCAAACGTTAGAAAAATATGGGTTTGAGGTTGTAGGTGAGGCTTGTGATGGTAAAAGCTGTATAAAACTTTTTCAGCAGCTTCACCCAGACATAGTGACTCTTGATATTACGATGCCAGAGATGAATGGTATAGAGGTTTTGAAAAAGATTATGGAGATTGACAAAAATGCAAAAGTTGTCATGATAACTGCTTTAGGGCAAGAGGAAAAGGTAAAAGAGGCAGTATTAAATGGGGCAAAAGGATTTATTGTAAAGCCGTACAAGGAAGAACATTTAGTAAAGGTCTTGGCTTCTTTATAAAAAGATGAGAAGGTGAGACTGTGAATGAGGCACAAAAAGACCCTATGTTTGAAATATTTATCAGTGAAGCAAAAGAGATAGTAAGTTCGCTTGAGAGGATTTTTATTGAACTCAAAGAAGGAAACAGAAACTTTGATGTAGCAGTGGCAGAAGCTTTGAGATTTTTCCATACATTAAAAGGTTCCTCAGCGATGATGGGGTTTGATGACATATCCAAAGTTTGTCACAGGGTTGAAGACATCTTTGTTTGTATGAGAGATGAAGGTAAACTACCAACCAGCTTAGATACCTTTATTTTAGACATGTTAAATTTAATAGATTTTTTAACCATCCAGATAAATCGTATAGAAAACTCACAGCAGCCTCAAGATGCAGAAAATATCGAAGAGGTTTTAGAAAAGGTTGAAATGAGCTTGGCAGAAAATGATAAGATGCAAGCTGAAAATGAGAAAAGATATCATATAAGGCTGCTTTTTGAAGAAGGCTGGGAAATGGAGAATTTAAGGGCTTTTTTAATTATCCAAAATTTGAAACAGTATGTGAAGGTTCTGGAATACTTACCTTCTGATATTGAGAGTAATATGGCATCTTCAGAAAAAATCAAAAAAGAGGGTTTTTTTATTTCAATTGAAACTCTACTTAAAAAAGAGGATGTGGTAAAACTTTTTGAAAGTTTTGCATGGGTAAGAGATATCAAGGTTGAAGAGGTATCTGAGAAAGCTTCCCTAACCAAGGAGATAAGTTCATGGCAAAATGCCATACACTCTACCAATAAACTAATAAACGTTAATATTGAAAAAGTTGATAAACTAATAGACCTCATTGGAGAGGTGGTAATAACCTTTTCCATGATTGTTCAACATCAAGAAATAAAAACTGATGAGAATAGCAGTTTCAAAAATTTAACACTCCAGATGTCAAAGCTAATAAGAGAACTTCAAGAAGTTGCAATGTCAATGCGTATGCTACCGCTTTCTTCCACATTTCAAAGGCTAAAAAGGACCATTATCGAGATGTCTGCAAAACTTCAAAAACACGTTGATGTTCATATCACCGGGGAGGAGACAGAACTCGACAAGGTTTTGATAGAACACTTAACAGATCCACTGATTCATATAGTTAGAAATGCTGTGGACCACGGAATAGAAGACAAAGAAGAAAGGTTAAAAAAAGGTAAAGGTACAACTGGTAATGTGTATATCAGTGCTAAAAATAGCGGGTCTGAAGTAGTTATTAGCATTGAGGATGATGGCAGAGGTCTGAATAAAGAGAAAATCTTACAAAGAGCTTTAGAAAGAGGCCTTATAACCTCACCTGATGATATTGGAGAAGATGAGATTTTGGAGTTAATATTTCAGCCAGGATTTTCTACAAAAGAAGAAACGACAGAATACTCAGGAAGAGGTGTGGGGCTTGACATTGTGAAAAATAGCGTTCAAAAAATTGGTGGAAGAATTTTTGTTGAGTCTGAAAAGGACAGGGGCACAAGATTTACAATTAGAATACCTCTCACTTTGGCAATAATTGACGGAATGTTAATTGATGTTGACGGCAATGTCTTTGTTGTACCTTTGAGCTCAATTGTAGAGACATTTAAACTTGAAAAACAGCAGATAGTATTGGAAAACGAAACTCCGTTTGTGTACAGAAGAGGCATATGTTTTAGTGTAATTGATTTGAACAAGATGTTTTATGGAAAGGACATGCTTGCCAAAGGAAGACCTTTTTATCTGGGTATACTTGTTACAAATGGTGAGAAGAATGGTGTTTTGCTTGTGGACAATATGATTTCCCAGCAACAGATAGTTATAAAAACTCTGCCTGCTATTTTAAAGCAGGTAAGAGGCATTTCAGGGTGTACACTTCTTGGAAGTGGGAATATAGCATTTATTTTGGATATTGGTGCTTTGCTTGAAAGGTAGGTGAGAAAAGTGCAGGAAGAATTGCTCAGCAGCAAAGTGGATGAGTTTGAAGAAGCCATGAAAGATATGTACCTTATATTCAAAGTGGATGACCAGTTCTATGGAATAGAGATTAAGTATGTCATAGAGATTATAGGTCTTTTGCCCATAACCTATGTGCCAAATCAAGAAGAATATGTTAAAGGAATAATTAATTTGAGGGGCAAAATCATTCCTGTGATTGATGCAAGAATGAGGCTTTCAAAGCCTCAAAAGGAGTACAACGAAAGGACCTGTGTAATTGTCACAAGCATAGATGATTTTTTGGCTGGCATTATTGTTGACCATGTGAGCGAGGTTGCTGTGATAAACAAGGACCAAATTAGTTCTTTGCCACAAACATATGAAAAGATAAATGAAAGGTTTTTCAGAGGTGTTGCAAGCTTAAATGAAAGACTTATATTGATACTTGATTGTGAAACTTTTGTTAAGCCTGATAGGATAAATCTCTAAAAATACAAATGAAAGGGGATAGGTGGTTTATGAAGTTCCTTAAAAATTTTAAGATTTCTGCTAAGATTTTGGCGGGATTTGGAATTGTTTTGATTTTAATACTCTTCATGGGTATAATAGCTGTTACAAACATCAACAGAATAAACAATGCCTATACAAAGGTTTATCAGACTAATGTTAAAGCATTTATTACGATCGGCAATGTGCTTGAAGGTTTTGAAAGACAGCGTATTAACTACAGAAATATTTTGCTTGCGAGAAATGCCACAGAGATGAATTCGTATCTTCAGAAGACCGATGAGATAAATAATTTTTATAAAACAAACCTTGAAGAATTTTCAAGACTGATAAATGAAGAGGACATAAAGCAAGAGTATCAAAAGTTGATTTCTTTATTTGATGAATATGATAGGCTAACAAATCAAATAATTGAACTTGCAAAAAGTGATAAAAAAGCGGCTACTGAACTTTTATTCAAACCAAGTTCAGCTCAGCTTGTAACTGATGTTCAAAACTCAATAAATACCCTCTATGAGCTTGAAAAAAAGTACATCGAAAAGTTAAACGTTCAAAATAATGCCCTTGCAAAAAGTACAGTAACATCAATGATGATAATAATTATTCTGTGCATAGCAATTTCTTTCTTTTTGGGTCTGGTTATTTCTTCTGCAATTAGCAGACCTCTTTCTAAAATGGTTTCTGCTGCCCAGAAGATTGCAGAAGGGGATTTAACAGTTGATGTGAGCTATGACTCAAAAGATGAAGTTGGAACTTTATCTGAGGCATTTTCGAAGATGATTGATTCGCTTTCTCAACTGATTTTTTCAGTAAAATCTTCTGCAGAGCAAGTTGCGCTTGGAGCAAAGCAGCTTGCAGATGCAAGCCAGAGCTTGGCCCAGGGTGCGACAGACCAAGCAAGCGCAATTGAAGAGCTAAATGCCTCTGTTGAAGAGGTGTCTGCTCAGACAAAACAGAACAGCAAAAATGTTGAGGAAGCTACAAATTTTGCTAATCAGATAAAGGATGAAGCAAGAGTTGGTATGCAGCAGATGGAAGATATGATGAAAGCCATGGAAGAGATAAATATGGCATCTGCAAATATCTCAAAGATTATAAAGACCATAGACGAAATAGCTTTTCAGACAAATATATTGGCGCTTAACGCTGCAGTTGAGGCAGCACGGGCGGGAAGTTATGGAAAAGGATTTGCGGTTGTAGCCGAAGAGGTAAGGAACTTAGCAACAAGGAGCGCAAATGCTGCAAAAGAGACAAGTAGTCTTATTGAATCTACCATCAAAAAGATTGAAGTGGGAGATAGTATTGCAAAGCAGACATACACCTCGTTAGATAGAATTACAAAGAATATTGATAAAATGGCCATGATTATGAATGATATAATGTATTCTTCAAAAGAACAGTCTGAAGCAATAGCACAGATTACAGAGGGAATAAACCAGGTTGCAAATGTGGTGCAGAGCAATTCAGCAAACTCTCAAGAGACAGCTGCCGCTTCAGAAGAACTTTACAGCCAGGCAGATGTTCTTAAAAACCTTGTTGAAAGATTTAAAACAAGAAGCTGATAAAAATCATAAAAAGCTAATTGGGGCTGGGGAAACCAGCTCCTTTTATTTTTTGTATCGATACAGTTTTGATTTTAAGATTTGATTTTTGAATCTTTTTGTGTAGAATTAGGCAAGTAGAAATATTTTTAAAGAGGTGGTTTTATGAAAAACAAAGTAAAGTTTTGGGTATTTTCTGGGGTAATGATTGCTCTTGTATTTGTTTTAACATTTACAATAAAGATACCGCTCATGACAGGGTATTTTAACATTGGTGATGTTGTAATAATGCTTTCTTCTATTTTATTCGGCAAAAGCATAGGGTTTATGAGCGGAAGTTTTGGTTCTGCCCTTGCGGATATTGCTTCTGGTTATACCATTTATGCTCCTTTTACTTTTGTCATCAAAGGACTTGAAGGTTTTATCTGTGGCCTGATTTTCGAAAAATTAGAAAGAAAGAAGAAGTGGGCATCTTTTATTATTTCGACAATGCTCAGTGGCATTTTTATGGCAATGGGGTATTTTTTGTCAGAAGCTTGTGTGTTAAAATATCTATCATCGGCATTAAATATTAATAGAAACTTACAATTTGGACTTAAAGTTGCTCTTGCGAATTTGCCTTTTAATTTGCTGCAGGGTATTTTGTCAGCAATAATTTCCATAATATTGGTTGTACCTCTTTATAATAATAAGTTTATCGGGAAGATGAGAACTTGAGATACTTAAAATTACCATATATACCAGAAAGTAAAGCTACTTGTGTTTTACTTGACAAAAGAGCGTACGATAAGTTTATCTATGCGTTAGAAGATTTGGGTATAAAAATAGTGATATGTGAAAGCTGTGATGACCTTTATCCTGCGATATCTTCTCACCCTGATATATTTTATTTTCACTATGAAGACAACTTAATCTTTGCCGCTCCCAACTCGCCAAGAAAAACAACAGCGGAACTGAAAAAACTTGGATTTAATATAATATTTGGAGAGAAAGCTGTTCTGGGAAAATATCCTGAGGATGTAAAGTATAATATCGCAAAAGTTGGGACAAAAGTCTTTCACAATTTTAAATTTACTGATAGAATAGTAGCAGAAAGAATAGAGAAAGACAGTCTTCAAAGGATTCATGTAAAACAGGGGTATACTAAATGTTCAATCTTGATTGTAAATTCAAATGCAATTATTACCTCTGATAAAGGAATTAACAAAAAGGCAATTGAAAATGGAATAGATAGCTTGCTTATATCGCCAGGCTTTATTAAATTGGAAGGGCTTAGCTATGGTTTTATTGGTGGCTGTGGAGGGTTAATCAGCAAAAACCTGATGGTTTTTAATGGTGATATTTCAATGCATCCAGATTATTTGAGTATAAAGAATTTTCTTAAAAAGTATAATATTGAAATCTTGAATGTTGCGGGTTTGCAGCTTTCAGATATAGGTTCTATCATTCCATTGTGTCAGGAGTAGAAAAAAGAGCATATTGAAAAAGAGCATTTGAGGGTATATTTATTATTGTGCTAAAAAGTTAAAGCTTATATTCAGGGATGTGAAGAAAATGCAAATATTGGGTTTGGGAGTGGCAGACGACCCTGTTTTTGTATATGAGAGGTTGAAAAGGCAGCTGGATAAGAATGAAAGTATAAAAGGACTTTCCATTGAGCCAAATCAATGTGGCACTATCACATTTTACGGTATTTTTTTAAGTGATGATGAACTTAAGAAAAATTTTGATTTGAATGCATATGACAGAGTAAAATATTTTGTTGCTGATGCAATAGCAAATGTAATAATTGAGTACACTAGAGAAAAATTTCTTTTTAAACTTATAAAAGAGGGTTATTATTTTTTGGATGAAATAGAAGTAAAAAAGATATTTCAAGAAAGTCAGAAAAGGTTGAATGAACTAACAAGTGCTCAGAGTTTTTCAAAGGTTAAGTTTGAAATAATAAAAAAAGTGCTTGATTTTTTAGACTCTAACTTTGAATTTAATTTTGAGGGTTTTTTGACCTTCAGATTAAAAGATTATATAAAAACAATTCAAGATATTGTAGAAGATGTTACAAATAAATATCTTCTAGAAAGAGAGTACTTTCAGTTTATAAACCTTCTGAGATATTTTACAGACATTCAAGAATCAAAGATAGAACATGTAGATGTTATCCCGACTGCTAAAATGTATTTGCTCCTTGACAGAGAAGGAAATGAAATAAAAGACGAGTTTTATGAGCTTTTATCAAAAAATTTTAAGTTAAGTCTTTCAAAAGAAGATATACTTTTAAGCAGACTAATTTCGCTCTCCCCTCAAGATATTGTTTTTCACAAGCACCAGGGTATAACTGTTCCCGCGGATGTACTTGAAATTCTTTCTCTTGTATTTGATAAAAAAATTAAATTTTGTACTTCTTGTAATATAAAATATGCAGAAAGTTTTTTGTCCAAGAGTGAGGAATAGTTCCTCACTCTTATTTTGCACTATTTACTTCAGTTATTTAAAGTGATATAATCTTAAAGAAAAATAGAAGTAGCTGAGCCTTAAAAGAGGTGTATAAAGGAATATGAATGAGAAACTCAAGAATGAGATGACAGACCATCTTTTTGAAGCAATACTTGAACTGAGAACAATAGAGGAGTGTTATAATTTTTTTGAAGATTTGTGCACAGTAAGAGAGATTCAGGAGCTTTCTCAAAGATTTGAGGTTGCAAAGCTTCTATTTGAGGGTGCAAAGTACAGTGACATTACAAAAAGAACTGGTGCATCTCCTGCTACAATTAGCAGAGTAAACAGGTGTCTAAACTATGGAGCTGACGGTTATAAAACTGTGCTTACTAGACTTAAACAAAAATCAAGATTGGATGATGAAAAGTGATAGAACTTTTTATTGCCACGCCTTTAGGTACAGAGTCGGTTGCAAAGGAAGAGCTGATAAGGCTGGGATATAAAAATTTAAAAGTTGAAAATGGAAGGATTTTTGTGTCAGCTGAGCTTGAAGACATTCCAAAACTCAATATAAATTTAAGAACGCCAAATAGAATTTTTGCTATCTTAAACAAGTTCAAAGCTCAGACTTTTGATGAACTATTTGATGGTGTATACAGCTACTCTTGGCATGAAATACTGCCCAAAGATGCAAAGATTTTGGTAACTGGCAGGACAGAAAAGTCCAAGCTGTTTAGTATAAGAGCGTGCCAGTCTATAACTAAAAAAGCAATAGTTGAGAAACTAAAGTCAAAATACAATGTAGGTTTTCTTGAAGAGAGTGGAGAACTTTTCAAGATAGAAATTGCCATGATAAATGACTGGGCTTATCTGCTTTTTGACACAACAGGTGATTCTCTTCACAAAAGAGGTTATCGAAAACTTATTTCTAAAGCGCCTTTGAAAGAAAACATAGCAGCAACCTTAATCCTGCTTGCCAAATGGCAAGATACTGAAGAAGTATTTTGGGACCCATTTTGCGGTTCTGGAACCATAGCAATTGAAGCAGCAATGGTTGCTAGGAACATAGCTCCTGGCATTAACAGAACTTTTCTGGCTGAAAAAAATGGGTTTATTTCACAACAGGAATGGAAAAAAACAAGGCTTGAGGCGATTGAAAGAATTGATTACCAAAAAAAGTTTGAGATACTATCTTCTGATATTGACGAAAGTATGGTATACATTGCAAAAGCAAACGCAAAGGAGATTGGTGTGGATAAAGACATAAGATTTTTCAGGGCAGATGCAAGGAAAATTAAAAAACCATCAAAGAAAGGCATAATTGTGACAAACCCACCGTATGGAGAGAGAATTGACGATATGGATATATTTGAGCTTTACAGGGATTTTGGCAGATGTCTTAAAACATTTGATAACTGGCGATTTTTTGTGTTATCTGCTTATGACAAAATTGAAAAAGCATTTGGCAGAAAAGCAGATAAAAACAGGAAGATTTATAATGGAAAGATAAAAACCTATCTTTATTTCTATTTCACGTTATGATAAAATGAGTTAAAAACAAAAGTAACATAATAAGGAGTTTGAATTTAAAATGAGTGAAAATAATATCTTAGAGCTTGTAGTTTCTTCACTCAAGGCTCTCAGCAGTTCAATGGAAGCTATGAATGAAAAGATAGAAAGTATTGAAAAAAGACTTGACAGTATGGAAAAAAGAATGGACAACTTAGAAAAAAGAATGGACGGTTTAGAGAAGAGACTTACCAGCCTTGAGGTTAAAGTGAGAGTTGTCAAGAATTTTGTGTTTCCAATTTATAACGTAAGTTGTAAAGTTGGGTTATGTTATTGATGCATTTTCTAATACTGGGAATTCCATTTTTCCATTTTGTACGGCGTAAGTTCTCTCGCTGTAAGTAAATATTGATTACAGTGTATTTTTGCTAATAAGATTTTATGAGTATAAAGACTTGGAGATAAACGAGGCGCTCAGGCTAACCTCAGCAAACATTGGGCATGTTGTGACATCGGCAGTGATAATTTTAGCTGGTACATTTGCGGCAATGCTGCCATCTGAGATACTGACGCTTATGCAGGTTTCCATCTGCGTTGTGATAGGTCTTGTTTTGCTTGCATTTTTCCTGCTGCCGTTTTTGTTCAATGGTTTGATGAGGATAAAGAGAGATATAATTTAAAAGTGACCTAAAAATAATTAGAAAGCTGCTACCGGAGAGGTGGCAGCTTTTTATTTACATGGAACTGTAAGTAAATTTAAGGGATTTAGAGATATTTAAAGAAAGAGAGAGCTTATAGATGAAAAATGCTAAAAAATTGGTTAAAAAAAGTAAAAAACGCGTTTGACAAAATAAAATTGCTAATGTAAAATTCAAGCAAAGATAGTAAGGTGGATATTAATAGATATAACAATTTATACATTGTCTTATCAAAATAATATAGTTTATATACCAACAGGTTGATTTGCTATTTGGTATTAAACCTGTATATGATTAAAATTATTTCTTGAGAGGTTATAGCTTATAATGGTATCAACTTTTCATGGGCGCTCATGAGAGGATGCAAAATAAAATAGGTAGGAGGAATGGGAAAATGAAAATCCCAAAAAAGATTTTAGCATTTTCAATTATACTTACTTTAATGATAGTAAGCATTTTCTATTTTTCAACTCATAAAACTGCTGCAATTTCAGCTTCTGCTATTCAAAAAACTAACTTTCTAAACTTCAAAACTATAGTAAATATTCCTGTTTCAAAAGATGGTATCGAATATACTGGAATGGTTGGATATGGTTCTCATGAAGGTCCTAATGCTTTTGATGTAAAAGGTGATAAGGTTTACGTTCTGGATAATGTTCATCACAGAGTACTTATATACAGCAAGAGAGATGGTAATTTGATTGAAAAGGTTAATATACCAGATGAACAGTGGATTCATGGTATGGCAGTAGATAAAGAGGGCAAAATATATTTGTTTAATGCTGGTACAAATGCTTTAATTGCAATAAATAAGGGAGCAGTTGATATCTCAACAAATCAAGAACTGAGATTGGAACCGTTTTATAAATTTGAGGTAAATGATAAGGGTCCATTTGTTGTGCTTTCTGGAAGCAAAATGAAAACAATTTTTTTAGCTAAGGATATCAACAAAAATAAGTTGTATGTAGCGGAAGAAAGAGAAGGAATATTTTCGTCTGATGGAAGCGTGAGTGAAGTAAAAGCTTCTGATTGTAAAGCGAGCGTAGATGCAAGTGATACTTTTGAATTTCCAAGATGGCTTATTAATGAAGATTGTGCTTATGATTATATTGGTAAGAGAGGTTTTATTCAATTCTGGAAGATAACTAACGATTACGGTGAGTGGATAGTTAAATTAAATTCAAAAACACAGAATATTGAAGGACTTGTTAAGATTCCAGATAGTAAATATTATTTTCCAGTGCGCGATGTTATACTTGAAGATGGTGATGTCTTTGTATTGTTGCCGTGTGAAAAGAATGTGTATGTATTACAAGTGGATTCATGGATGACAAGTGCACAATATATGAAGTACACAGAGTCTAATTAACTTGCGAGCAAAAAGCAAGACAATACGATTTAAGTTTAAATTATTAGATTTAAGAATTTAATAAAATTTAGTACAAATATGTCGAGGAAATTGGTATTAAAGTCAAATTAATTAAACTTTTATATCGGAAAAGAAAGGATATGAATAATGAGGTTAGATAACAAAGTTGCTATAAAAAAACTTCTTTTTGCTGGACTGATATTATTTGCAATAGTTTTAATAGGATTTGTGTATGCATATTTTCTTCAATCAGACATTGAAAAAATAGGATATGTAAGAGTATTTAATAACAAAAATCAAGATTTATTGTATGGTAGAGAGTTTGAGGGAAGACTTGTTGACAGTCGTGGGAATGACCATTTGTTGTTCAAATTTAAAACAACCGATGCTGAGGTTGACAAGAATTTTACACTATTTCCACGTCGATTTTTTGCATGGGGAAAAAATTATGTGGCATATACACAAAATCTCAAAGAAGTTATTCTGATTGATTATAAAACCAGAAAAGAAGTATTTAGACAGGGACTAAATGAGAGGATTGAGTTTATTAATGTAAATAGAGAAAAAGAAGAATTTGTAATAGCCACTGAAAAAGCACTGTATGTATTGAAATATCAGAAAAAACAGGGTAATGAGAAAAAATCTTTATTTATATTGGAACGTGTAGCAGAAGGCAAATTTTGCTGGCCATCTCTTTCTTGTGATAGCAGATATATAGTTTGCGGGGAAAATAACAATAAAGAAAACTATTCAGCTACATCATTTGTTTTGATTGATTTGCAGAGTAATACAAAGAAAAAGATTTTCTCTGAAAAAATAGGTAATCTACCATTGACACAAGATTATAGATTGATATTTTCTACTGCTATAAGCGATGATAATAAGTGGGCTGTAATTAGTACCTCCTCGTCGGCATCTCCACCATATGTATATTTAGTGGCTGTGAACTTAAAAAGTGGAGCTGTAAGAGAATTTTCTAAAAATACGGGTTTATGCAACTCGCCAGGTTTCTTTATTTCAAATGATAAATACATGTTTGCACAGGGAGAACCGGAATACAAAGGATTTGGGGATTATTCTTCTATTATTGATCCGTTTAGATCAAAGCCGGTTATTCTTGACCTTAATACTGGAAAGCTGGAGATTGTTAATGATGTGCCCAAAGACATTAATGCCTATTGGCCGATATATGGAAACAATAAAGCAATTTATTTTATTGACAGGAACTATCAGTCATTTGTACCTAATAAAATTTTTGACACCAATATTTATAGACTAAAAAATAAAAAGGTTGAGCTATTATTTCAAATAAAGGGCGGTATTGTAAGTTATGATGTGATTTCAAGTATTCATTGAGAATTTAAAAAAATTACAGTATAACAACTATTTTGATGCTCCGAAAGATTAAAAAGCAATTAGGACATGTAGTTATAATTAATGGTCACAGATTAGACATTTTTAAAGACTCTTTTGATTGGAGAAAAGAACCTATAAAAAGGCGATAAAAAAACTTCGAGGTAAAAAACAAAAATTTCAGAGTAAATCAAAGTATACTTTTGCTAAAAGATGACTTTTAACCTTAAATGACCCGTAATCCTTTATTTTCAAGTGGTTGCAGGTTCTGTTTGTTTATTTCAAAACAGGGGCTATCAAAATATTTCCTTGACAGCCCCTGTTTTAATTTGTCCCCAAAATTTTCTTTTTTAAACCCTTGTTCTGGGTATTTAAATGTTATTCCAGAGACTGTAATGTAGTCTATATATGCCTTAAAGATTGGAGGAATGCTCAAATTCCACATAGGTGCTGCAACTGTGTATTTGTCAGCTTCAGCAAACTGATAAGCATATTTTAAAATTAGGATGATTTTTAGAAAACTCAGTCTTTGGAGCAAATATATCGTTGATATCTTCTGCAGTGAGAAAATGAATTCCTGAATTTATTTTGAATTACTCAACCGAACCTTTTAAAACATCTATCATTTCTTCAAGCGAGATTGAATGTCTTAAGTTTGCCACATTTTTGGACTCAAGCGCTCTTTTTGCATAATATTCAATTTTGTCGCTTGTCAGATTTGGAATAGAATCATTAACAAAAAATCTTACAAACTCAGAAAACTCATCTATGCTATCAAACCCCATGCAATTTAGAACAAAGTTTACTTCCTCTTTTAAATATTTGTTTTCAAGTTTCAAAAAGCTTGAAAGTAAGATTGCATTTGCTCTTCCATGTGGGATGTCATGGTAATAAGTAAAGTTGTATCCTAAAGGATGAACAATAAGAGTACCTGTCTGTGCAATTATAATTCCACCAATCAATGATATCCATGCAAACTTTTCAAGATCAGCTTCTTTTAGAGCGTTTTCTTTTAGATTATCTTTTGAGCTTTCAAATAGCTTCAGGGCTTTTTTAGCATAAGCTTCAATTATGTTATCAGACGCTTTAGAAAGGTAACCTTCTATTACGTGAGAAAGAGCATCAAAAAGGGTATTTACAATAACGTTATATGGCAATGTTAAAAGGTATTTGTAATCCACAATTGCTATTTTCGGAAAAATTAATTCTGATGTAAAACTTTTCTTATTTTCAATTGTTTTCAATGTCAAAATTGAATATGGAGTAACCTCACTTCCTGTACCACATGTTGTTGGAATTGCAACTATAGGTAAACACTTTTCAAATTTTGAGTCGAAAAGGTCCTGAGCTTTTAGATTTTTTTCAGCACACAGCACTGCCACTGCCTTTGATGAATCAAGAGGAGAACCTCCACCAATTCCAATTATAAAGTCTGGTGAAAACTCTCTTGCCAGTTTTGAAACCTCGTCTATTTGTTCTACACTTGGGTTTTGAGCAATTTTGCTATATATTGAATATTCAATTGAAAGTTCCTTTAATACAGTTGTTACATCTTCTAATGAGCCGTTCATCAGAGAGGACGGAGATGTCACGATGAAAGCTCTTTTTCCAAGGTTGAAAAGTTCTTTATTCTTCAGAACACCTTCTTTTTCGAATATTACTTTTGTGGGGAGAAAAAATTTGCTCACTTTTTGAGGCCTCCTTCAAAATTGCTGTTTGTACTTTAAAATAAATTATAGCACATAATTTCTACAAAAGATGTATAAAATCTCACCTTCACAGGAAAGTTAATTATAGAAAAAACTATATTTTATATGCAACAGGGGTGATCAGAATATGTCAAGCAAAGAACAGCAAAGAGCAGTTGCAAAATTGTGTCCGGAGTTTAACGATGGTGGTTACTCTCACAAAGGTGATGAAAGATGTGATGTCTGCATTCACTGGGAGGGGAAAAAGTGCAATATAAACTATTTTGATAACGTTCTGACCAGCATGGACCAGACATAGAGTTTGTAATGGGTCAAAAATTTTTATTGATTTTTTGATTGAATTGTCTTAAAATAAAGCTTGGCAAGAGATGTGGAGAGCCTGCAAATAGCTTCTTTTAAAGAGGGGCTATTTGCAGGCTTTTTATTTACCATATTTTGAAAGGGGTAATAATATGAGCAGAATTTATGATGTTGCTGTAATAGGAGCAGGAGTTATTGGCATGTCAATTTTAAGAGAGCTAACACGTTACAGATTAAAAATATGTAGCCTCGAAAAAATGGAAGATGTTGCAGAAGGTGCGTCCAAAGCAAACTCTGGAATAGTGCACGCAGGTTATGACCCAATTGAGGGAACTAAAAAGGCAAGATTCAATGTTGAGGGGAACAATATATTTGCGGATGTTTGTAATGAACTTGATGTTGAGTATAAGATGATTGGTTCGCTTGTGGTTGCGTTTGATGATTATGAGATAAATGTATTGGAAGAACTTTTGCAAAGAGGAAAGAGAAATGGTGTTAAGGGACTAGAGATAAAAAGTCAAGAGTGGGTTTTAGCAAATGAGCCGAATTTGAGCAGAAACATAAAAGCTGCGCTTTTTGCACCATACTCTGGAATTACAAATCCGTATAAGTTAACAGTCGCCCTTTTTGAAAATGCTATTCAAAATGGGGCAGAGGTTATTTTTGGTTTTGAGGTTTGCAGGATAGAAAAAGATGATGATTTCTTTATAATTCGTTCAGCCGACGGTCGGGTTGTAAGAACCAGGATTTTGATAAACTGTACTGGTGTGTACGCAGATGAAATAAGTAGAATGGCAGGTGCAAGAAACTTTAAGATATATCCAAGAAGAGGTCAATATTATATCTTAGACAAGCCAAAAAAGTTACCAGTAAACAGAGTAATATTTCAGGTACCAACAGAGAAAGGGAAAGGAATCTTAGTAACCCCGACTGTAGACGGAAATGTTCTTGTTGGTCCAAATTCTGAGTATGTGGATTCAAAAGATGATACATCAACAACTCAAGAAGGGCTTGATGAGGTATTTGAAAAGGCAAGGAAAGTATTGCCAAGCCTGAGCAAGAGAGATGTAATAACAATCTTTTCTGGAATCAGAGCAACGCCGGATACTCATGACTTTATCATTGAAGAAGACGAAGATGTCAAAAACTTCATAAACGTTGCGGGAATTGAGTCACCTGGTCTTACCTCATCAATGGCAATAGGAAAGTATGTTGCTGAACTGGTTAGCGATAAGCTAAACGCAAAAAGAAATCTTGATTTTAATCCTTATAGAGAAGATATAAAAAGGTTTTCAGAGCTTTCTGATGAAGAAAGAGAGGAGATGATAAAACTTCATCCAAGATTTGGTAACATTGTATGCAGGTGTGAGCTTGTGTCTGAATATGAAATTATTGAAGCAATAAAAAGAGGTGCAACGACTGTAGATGGAATAAAAAGAAGAACAAGAGCCGGGATGGGAAGATGCCAGGGAGGATTTTGTCTACCTCGTGTGATGGATATACTTTCAAGGGAGCTAAAAATTGACAAAACTCAAATAACAAAATTTGGAAAAAATTCCTATATTCTGACCGAGAAAAGGTGGGAAGATAAAAATGGGAAAATATGAAGTAGTTGTAATAGGTGGTGGTCCAGCCGGGCTTGCAGCAGCGTTAGAAAGTTTTAAAAATTTAAAAGGCGATAAAAAAGTTCTAATTATAGAAAGAGACAAGTTTTTAGGTGGGATTTTAAACCAGTGCATTCATCCTGGTTTTGGGCTTCACTATTTTAATGAAGAGCTGACGGGACCTGAGTATGCTCACAGATTTGTTAAGCAGGTAGTAGAAAATCGGATAGAGTATCTTACCGAAACTCATGTGATAGATATAACCCCAGAAAAAGAGATAGTAGCTGTCAATAAAAAAGGGCTTAAGAGGATAAAAGCAGATTCAATTGTGCTTGCTATGGGATGTAGAGAGAGAACAAGAGGTGCTATAATAACACCTGGAACAAGACCTGCAGGTATTTTCACAGCAGGTCAGGCCCAAAGGTTTATAAACATTGAAGGCTACAGGATTGGCAAAAAAGCAGTAATTGTTGGTTCTGGTGACATAGGTCTTATCATGGCAAGACGTCTTACTTTAGAAGGAATAGAGGTAAAGGCAGTAGTAGAGATAATGCCTTACTCTACAGGGTTAAGGAGAAACATTGTTCAGTGCTTAGATGATTTTGGGATACCTCTTCTTTTGTCTCATAAGCTTGTCAAAATTCACGGGAAATACAGAGTTGAAGGTGTTACAATTGCAAGGGTGGATTCTCAGCTGCAAGAAATTCCGTCAACAGAAAGGTTTATCGAATGTGATACAGTGCTATTTTCTGTTGGGCTGATACCTGAAAATGAATTGAGTGAAAAAGCTGGAATTGTTCTTGATATGAGAACAGGAGGTCCAGTTGTTGACAATACATTTTCAACCTCGCAAAAAGGTATATTTGCCTGTGGAAATGTTCTTCATGTTCATGACCTTGTTGACAATGTGACGAAAGAAGCACAGATAGCAGGAAGGTATGCTGCAATATATTCTCAGCACCCTGAGCTTTTTGAGGATAACATTCATATAAATATAGTGGCAAAAGATGGTATAAGATATGGTGTGCCGCAAAAACTAAACAAAAATTTTGTCCAGCCCTTTGTTCTCAGGTTTAGGGTAGATAATTTTTATAAAGATGCTGTTGTGACTATTTCCAATGCAGGCAAAATTCTTATTGAGATCAAAAAAAGCATTCTAACACCCGGTGAGATGGAAAGCATAGAAATTTCACAAAAGATTCTCTCAGCTGGATTTTTCTAATGATATTGTGGTAAGCTTGCAAAACATTTGAAAACTAAAAAGGAGAGAAGAAGCCAAGATGCAGAAAAATAAAGTCACATGCATTCTTTGTCCAAGAGGTTGCACGATTGAAAGAAATGTACAAGGTGAGAAAATTGAATTAAATGGTTTTGGGTGTAAAAAAGGACTTGAATGGGCAAAAGAGGAGTTTACAAACCCTAAAAGAATTCTTACAACCACAGTCCATGTTAAAGATGGTGAGGTAGAATTTTTGCCTGTTAGAACTAAAATTCCCATTCCAAAAGATAAAATTTTTGAAGCCATTTTGATTTTAAAAAATATAGAGATATCAGCACCAGTTGAAATAGAGAGTGTGATTATGAAAAATATTCTTGATACTGGTGCTGATGTTATTGCAACAAGAAGGGTTAGTAAAAAAAACTCATCAGATGATTGAAAAAAGCTCAGGTTTGCTTGTTGAGATTGCTACAGCACCTGAAGACAGAGCCTGGATTATCTCTTCTTTTGTCTCAATCATACCTCCTGCAATGATTGGAACTGTGGTTGAAATAGCCAACCTTTGTATTGCTTTTGGTATTACACCAGGTAAAACTTCGATTAGTGTGGGTTTGGAATTTTCTATTATTTTAAGACCGGAGGTTATGGACTGCGAGTCTATCAAAAATATTCTTTGAACGCAAGGTACAGAAAGAAAAGCAGCATAGTTGATTAAGTTTTGTCTTGTTGATATAATACCATCAGCACCGCAGTTTATTATAAATTCAATCCCTTTTTCGTCTTTTCCAACACCCTCAATTAGGTCTATATGGACGAAAACTATTTTGTTTTTCTGTTTTATCATATTAATTTCATCTTTTATGGTTAAAATAGAAGAGTGAAGAAGAAAAATGATTTTGCACTCAGAATTTATTGCATATTCGAGTATTGCTTTGTCTCTTATAGCTGGTATAATAGGATTTTGAATAAGTTTGTCTATCAAGTTTTCCATCATAGCAACTAACTCCTTTGAAGAGATTTTAATATAATTATACACCCAGAAGTAAAATTATAAAAACGGAGGCAGATAAAATTTGAGCAGCACAGTATCTACAAGGACAATACCAGTGATTCCTCTGCGTGGACTTGTAGTTTTTCCATACATGATGCTTCACTTTGATGTTGGGAGACAGATTTCTCTCAAAGCCCTCGAACAGGCTATGGAGAATGATCAGCTTGTTTTGCTTGTTGCCCAGAAAGATCCCAAACAGGAAGAACCAGAGCCAGATGACATGTATCAATTTGGAACAATTGTAAAGATTAAACAAATGCTAAAACTTCCAGGGGAGACCTCAAGAATACTTGTTGAAGGTCTCTACAGAGCACGGGTATTAAGATATTTGTCAACAGACCCCTATTTTTTAGTTGAGGTTGAAGAATATAAAGAAAGTGAAGCCAAATTAGAAGATGACCCTGAATTAGAGGCGCTTATAAGGAATGTGGTTGGAGCATTTGAAGAGTTTGCAAGACTTACAAACAAAATTCCCCCTGATGCTATTTTGTCTGTCACTACAATTCAAAGCCCTGACCAGCTTGCAGATGTTATAGCTGCAAATGTTATTGTGAAACTTGAAGATAAACAGCTTTTGCTTGAAAAGGTAGATTTGAAAGAAAGACTTGTAAAGCTATATGAGATGATATTAAAAGAAAAAGAAATAATTGAAATTGAGAGAAAGATTGCTATCAAAGTAAAAAAACAGATTGATAAAACCCAAAAAGAATATTATTTGAGAGAGCAATTAAAGGCAATCCAGAGCGAACTTGGGGAAAAAGACAGCCTTTTTTCTGAAGCCCAGGAATATAGAGAACAGATAAAAAAGTTAGGACTAAGTGAGGAAAGTCTTCAAAAGGTGTTCAAAGAAATAGACAGGCTTGAGAAATTGCCTCCAAACTCGCCCGAGGTGGGGGTTATAAGAACATATCTTGACTGGGTTGTTGATCTTCCATGGAATGTAAGAAGTGATGAGAAGATTGATATAAATGTGGTCAAAAATGTGCTTGATGAGGACCACTATGGGCTTACAAAAGTAAAAGAAAGGATACTTGAGTATATTGCTGTAAGGAAACTAAAAAACGACATGAAAGGACCTATTTTATGTCTGGTAGGACCACCTGGTGTTGGGAAGACATCAATTGCAAAGTCGATAGCACGTGCACTTAACAGAAATTATGTAAGAATTTCGCTTGGGGGTCTTCGGGATGAAGCAGAAATACGAGGACACAGGAAAACCTATGTTGGTGCAATGCCAGGAAGAATAATTTATGCTCTTCGTCAGGCAAAGACAAAAAACCCTCTTATACTTTTGGATGAGATTGACAAGATGTCGCACGATTTTAGAGGGGACCCTGCATCTGCACTTTTAGAGGTCTTGGACAGTGAACAGAACTTTGCATTCCGCGACCATTATATTGAAATTCCGTTTGATTTGTCTGAGGTAATGTTTATTGCAACAGCAAACACACTTGAGACAATTCCAAGACCTCTACTTGACAGGCTTGAAGTGATAGAGATTACAGGGTATACTGAAGAAGAAAAGCTTGAAATAGCAAAGAGATATCTTTTGCCAAAGCAAATGGAACAAAACGGGCTTAAAAAATCTCAGTTAAGATGCGACCCGGAAGCTATTAAAGATATCATAACATTTTACACGAGAGAATCTGGTGTGAGAAATTTAGAAAGAGAAATTGCAAGGCTTTGCCGACGTGTTGCAAAAGAAATCTTAGAAGAAAATAAGAAGATGGTAAGAGTCACTAAAAAGAATTTGGAAAAGTATTTGGGTGCGCGAAAGTACAGAAGAGATGAGTTGATTGAACAAGACAGGGTAGGAATTGTAACAGGTCTTGCATGGACGCCTTTTGGCGGTGAGACGCTCTATGTCGAAGCGCTTGTGATGCCAGGGTCCGGCAAATTAGAGCTCACAGGCCAGCTTGGAGATATTATGAAAGAGTCGGCAAAGGCCGCTGTGAGCATTATAAGGTCAAGGGCCAAGGAGCTTGGGATTGACGAGAACTTTTATAAAGACTGCGATATTCACATTCATGTTCCGGAAGGTGCTATTCCAAAAGATGGGCCGTCTGCTGGAGTGACAATGGCAACTGCAATGGTTTCAGCACTGTCACAGAGAAAAGTAAGGTACGACGTTGCTATGACAGGTGAGATTACTTTGAGCGGCAGAGTACTTCCAATTGGCGGGGTAAAAGAGAAGGTTTTAGCAGCAAAAAGAGTGGGTATTAAAAATGTTATCCTGCCTTTTGAAAACAAAAAGGATGTGGATGAACTTGAAGACTATGTGAAGAAAGATATGAACTTTATATTTGTAAAGACAATTGATGAGGTATTTGATATTGCAATTGTAAAGTAAAGGGGGTGAAAGCTAATTTGAAAATCAATCTTTCCAATGCAAGGCTTGAAAAGGTTGCTGTGAAAAAAGAAGACTATCCGCCGATTAAAATGCCAGAGATGTGCATATGCGGAAGATCAAACGTGGGGAAATCTTCTTTTATAAATGCCGTGTTCAAAGACAAACTTGCAAAGGTTGGGTCAACACCGGGTAAAACCCGAACAATCAATTTTTTCAATATAGACGATAAGTTCAGGGTTGTGGATCTTCCAGGTTATGGTTATGCTGAGGTTTCGAAAGAAGAAAAACGAAGATGGAGAAAAATGATTGAAGAGTACCTGCTTGAAAGGCAGGAACTAAAACTTTCTGTTTTGCTTTTAGATTCAAGACATCTTCCTACAGAAGATGATAAAATAATGCTAAGCTTTTTTGACAAAAAAGAAATTCCTATCATGATTGTACTAACAAAGTGTGATAAACTTTCAAATAATGAACTTACAAAAAATACAGAACTTATTTCAAAAGAACTAGGGATTGAAAAGGAACTGTTTTACCAATTTTCTGCTAAGTCTGGCATGGGAGTAAAGCAGGTCCAGTATGCCATAATTAAGTTTATGGAAGAGGCAATATTGCAGGAGAAGGGTAAAAAATGATGTATGCACTTATTAGCAGCTGTCTTATAGGTCTTAACACAAAATATAATGGGACAAACAATTTGAGAGAAGAAGTTGTTGAAAGATTGAAAAATGAGTACATTCTTATTCCCATTTGTCCTGAACAGCTTGGTGGGCTTCCAACACCACGAAATCCATGTGAGATAAAAGATGGCAGGGTTATAGATACAACAGGTAGGGATTTTACCGATAATTTTTATAAAGGTGCTATAGAAGCTTTAAAGCTTGCAAAGTTTTTCGGTGCAGAGATTGCATTTTTGAAGTCTAAAAGTCCTTCTTGTGGTTGTGGCAAAATCTATGATGGAAGCTTTTCAGGAAAACTGGTTGAAGGAAGCGGCATCACAGCAGCTATTTTCATGCAAAATGGTATCAAAGTGGTCTGTATTGATTAAGATTATAGAGGGTGTAAAAAGGATATGGATTTTAAAGAGATTATCAAGTACGACGATTTGATTTCGGTTTTAGACAACTTTTCTTACATCACAGGAATCTCAGCAAACTTTTTGACAGCTGACAACAAATGGGTTGAGAATAAAAAGAAAGGCACGTGCGAGTTCTGCACCATCATGAAAAACTATTACAAAAATGGTGAAGCGTGCAGGGAATCTGATTTGAACGGTGCACAGACTGCTCAAAAGAAAAAGGGCATACATGTTTACAGATGTCACATGGGGCTTATTGAGGCTGTTATTCCTCTGTTTTTCAACACAAGCTATATAGGTTCACTTTTTATTGGTCAGATTCTTTTAGAGCCGCCATCAGAAAAGATGTGGGAACAAATTGCAAAAAAATTAGATGGTCAGCCAGTTGATATACAAAGAGCAAGAGAGAGCTTTTTCAAGCTTACCTTCATCGACCAGGAAAAACTTAAAAGTGTACTTGATATGATGCATATTGTAGCGAAATATATTATAGATTCTGAGATGATAAGAATTTCTTCACTTTCTTCAATTGAAAGAATAATTGAATACATCAAGAATCATTACATGGAAGAGATAACACTTGATGATTTGGCTAAAATGGTGTACTTGTCACCAACTTACTTGAGTTATCTTTTTAAAAAGCAGCTTGGTGTGACGTTCAAGGAATACCTCATCAATATAAGGCTAAAAAAATCTAAGGAGCTAATAGAAACAACAGACCTTCCGATTGGAGAGATATCAAAACTGGTAGGGATAGAAGACCAGAACTATTTTAGTAGGCTTTTTAAAAGAAAATATGGAGTGTCTCCGATGAATTACAAGAAAGATAAATATATTTACGATACATCTAAAAAAAATGCTAATACATAGAAAAGAAGTGCATTCAAATTGCACTTCTTTTTTTTTAGAATGAAAATTAGGAAGAAAGGAGAAAAAATTTTATTTGATGTGGGGGAGAAAAAATGGCAGAACTCAGATGGAATCCTCTTTTGCGTGACTGGGTAATGATTGCATCGCACAGACAGGAAAGACCTCAGATGCCCAAAGACTGGTGCCCGTTTTGTCCTGGCTCTGGAAAAGTTCCAGATAATTATGATGTTTTAGAGTATGACAACGACTTTCCAGCCCTTATGCAAAATCCGCCACAGCCAGATGATGTTACAACATCTTTTTATAAGGTTGCACCTGCGTACGGCAAGTGTGAGGTGATTTTATACTCTCCAAATCACACGATAACACTGCCCGAGCTTGAGGTCTCTCATATAAGAAAGCTTGTGGACCTGTGGGTTGAGAGATTTGAAACTCTAAAGAAAGATAAAAACATAAAGTTTATATTCATCTTTGAAAACAGAGGCGAGGTAGTGGGTGTTACAATGCCGCATCCACATGGTCAGATATATGGATATTCATGGATACCACTAAAAATCTTGCGTGAACTTGAAAGTGCTAAGATGCACTATGAGCAGCATGGTGAGTGTTTAATCTGCAGGATTGACAGGGAAGAGAAGGAGTTTAAAAAGAGAATAATTATAGAAAACGACCATTTTGTAACATACCTGCCTTTCTTTACTGAATACCCTTATGGTGTATTTATATCTCCAAAGCGACATGTTGGTGTTATTTCTGACCTTACAGAAGAAGAAAAAGACAGCTTTGCAAAGATGTTAAAAGAGACTACAGGAACGCTGGACAGTCTTTTTGACTATCAATTCCCGTACATGATGTGTATGCATCAGCTCCCTGTCAATGTCGATGAGGACTATTCTAAATTTTACCATTTTCATGTAGAGTTTTACCCGCCCATGCGGTCAAAAGACAAGCAAAAGTTCAATGCATCGAGTGAAACAGGGGCATGGGCACCGTGTAACACCACCTCACCCGAGGAAAAGGCAGAAGAGCTGAGACAGGCTTATAAAAGATTTATGGAAAAGATGCAAGGAGGAGACAGGAAATGAAGATTGAAGAGCTTTTGAAGATATTCAAGGAGGTTTATAGTGAAGGCAAAGAGCCTATCAGGTGCTTTTTTTCAAGCGGAAGAGTAAACCTAATTGGTGAGCACACAGACTACAACGGCGGGTATGTTTTCCCTGCAGCACTCAATGTTGGTACCACCGTTCTTGCCCGAAAAAGAAACGACAAAAAAATTTGCTTGTATGCAACAGACCTAAAAGAGCTTGTTGAAACAGACATCGATAAGATTGATGAGTATAAAAATATCAGGTGGGGAAACTATCAGCTTGGTGTTATAAAAGAGCTAAAAGAGGCAGGATATGAAGTTGGAGGTCTTGACATGCTCTTTCACGACACTGTACCGCACGGAGCAGGGCTTTCATCATCTGCTGCGATTGAGTGTGCAACTGGAATTGCAGTTTACTCACTCTTCAATAGCAAGCCACTTAACAAAATTGAACTTAGCTTTATATGTCAGAAGGCTGAGAACAGGTTTGTGGGGGTAAACTGTGGTATTATGGACCAGTTTGCTTCAAGTCTTGGGAAAAAAGACCATGCCATTTTTCTCAACACACGCACTATGGAGTACAAGTATGTACCTTTAAAACTTGGTGATTACAAGATTGTGATCAGCAACACTAACAAGAAAAGAAGTCTTGCAGACTCAAAATACAATGAAAGAAGACTAGAGTGCGAAAAAGGGCTTGAACTTTTGAAAAAAGAACTTAGCATTTCGTGCCTTGGTGAGCTTGACGTTGAGACGTTTGAAAAATATAAAAATTTGATTGATGATGAAATAATTCTAAAAAGGGTAAGACATGTTGTATACGAAGACGACAGAGTTTTAAAATCCATTGACGTTTTGCAAAAAGGAGACCTTGAAGCTTTTGGCAAGCTTATGATACAATCTCATATATCGCTAAGAGATGACTATGAGGTAACAGGACTTGAGCTTGACACACTTTTTGATGAGGCTTTAAAGATAGAAGGGGTAATTGGCTCAAGAATGACAGGTGCTGGTTTTGGTGGCTGCACAGTCTCAATTGTTCATAAAGATGCTATAGAAGAGTTTGTAAGAAAAGTAGGGGAAAATTACTATACAAAAACAGGGCTTGTGGCAGATTTTTATACATTTGAAATTGACGATGGGGCAAGGGAAATAGAGATTTAAAAATTCTTTTATAAGGGAAGGGTTGATAGAAAGATGATTTTGGTTACAGGTGGAGCAGGGTACATTGGAAGCCATATGGTATGGCTTTTGCTTGAAAAAGGATATGATGTGGTGGTTGTTGACAATCTTGAAAAAGGTCACAGGAAAGCAGTTTTAGGTGGAAAGTTCTATAGTGGTGATCTTAAAGACAAAGAGTTTTTGGAAAATGTGTTTGCGGAAAATGACATCTCAGCAGTCATCCATTTTGCTGCCTCTTCTTTGGTGGGAGAGAGCGTTCAGAATCCTATAAAGTATTACTACAACAACGTTTATGGTACTCTAAATCTTGTTGAAACAATGATAAAACACAATGTAAAAAAACTGGTGTTTTCTTCAACAGCAGCCGTCTATGGAGAACCAGAGAACATCCCTATACTTGAAGAGGACAAAACAGAGCCTACAAACCCTTATGGTGAGACAAAACTTGCAATTGAAAAAATGTTAAAATGGATGGATGTTGCCTATGGGCTAAAATTTGTGTCCCTGAGGTATTTCAATGTTGCAGGTAGCCACCCCGACGGGATTATTGGAGAAGACCATAATCCTGAGACACACCTTATTCCAATAGTACTTCAAACAGCGCTTGGTATTCGTGAAAAGGTTATTGTATATGGCAATGATTACAATACCAAAGATGGTACTTGTATAAGGGACTACATCCATGTTGTTGACCTTTGCGATGCGCATCTAAAGGCTATGGAGTATTTGGAGAAGTACGATAAAAGTGGGATATTTAATCTGGGAAATGGGATGGGATTTTCTGTAATGGAAGTAATCGAAAAGGCAAGCGAAGTTGTTGGCAAGAAAATCCCATATGAAATTGGACCAAGACGAGCAGGCGATCCTTCAATTTTGGTTGCATCATCACAGAAGGCTCAGGAACTTCTTGGGTGGCAGCAGAAATATAATAGTTTGGAGACAATAATTTCTACAGCGTGGAAATGGCATTCAACTCATCCCCATGGATATGAAGAATAAACAAAGAAAAAGGGTTGGAAGCAGTGCTTTTGAATTTTTTCTTCCAACCCTTTTTTTAGATGTTTATGAAAATATTTTAAGTGTTTTTTCTATTCTATTTATTACTTCATCTTTACCGAGAACTTCCATCATCTCGAAAAGACCAGGTGTTACAGTTCTTCCGCTTATGCACATCCTTATTGTATGAATAAGATTTGCAGCTTTTGTATTAAATTCTTCAGCTTTTGACCTCACAAGTTTTTCAATTTCTTCTGCTGAAAAAGGTTGTACATTTTTTAAATCATCAAGAAGAAGTTGAAGGCATTTTAGGTTATCAGCCGTAAAATATTTTTCCACACCCTTTTGTTCATATTCATAATTGGAATCAAAAAAGTAAGTGCTTGCACTAACTACTTCAACAAGTGTTTTGACTTTTTCGCGCACAAGCTTTAAAACAGACTTTACATATTCTTTATCAAACGAAGTTATTTCAATTCCCACTTTTGAATAAAAATATTTCATTCTTTCATATAAGTCGTCAATATCTATTTCTTTCAGGTAATATCCATTTATCCATGTCAGCTTATTTATATCATAAATAGCTGCATTTTTTGAAACCTTTTCAAGCTCAAATTTCTGTATCGCTTCGTCAAGAGTGATGATAGTTCTATCTTCGCCAGGCGACCAACCAAGAAGTAAAAGATAATTGACAATTGCTTCTTTTAAGTATCCATTCTCGAAAAACTCTTCAACTGAAGTTGCACCGTGTCTTTTGCTCAGCTTGCTTCTGTCAGGTGCCAGAATCATGGGAACATGTGCAAACTGTGGTGGCTGAATATTTAAAGCTTCATAAATTATTAGCTGTTTTGGGGTGTTCGAAAGATGCTCTTCAGCCCTTATAACATGCGATATTTTCATAAGATAATCATCAATTACACAAACAAAGTTGTATGTTGGATTTCCATCAGACTTTAAGATTATAAAGTCATCTAACTGGTCATTTGAAAATTCAACATCTCCACGAATGATATCATGCACAACTGTTGTTCCTTCTACCGGTGCTTTTATTCTAACAACTGCCTTTTCACCGTTTTCGATTCTCTTTTTTGCTTCTTCTAAACTGATGTTCCTGCACTTTTTGCTGTACTTGTACGGTATCTTTTGCTGCCTTGCAATTTCTCTTTCTCTTTCTATCTCTTCCTGTGTACAAAAACAGTAATAAGCCTTTCCTTCTTCTAAAAGCTTTTGAATGTACTCAAGATAAATTTCCTTTCTCTGAGATTGAAAGTACGGTCCAAATTCACCGCCAATATCAGGACCTTCATCCCATTCAATTCCAAGCCATCTCAAGCTTCTCATAATACCTTCTGCCCATTCTTCCCTTGACCTTTCTAAATCGGTGTCTTCTATACGCAAAATAAATTTTCCATTGTGTTTTTTGGCAAATAGGTAGTTAAAAAGTGCTGTTCTTGCACCGCCTATGTGAAGCTGACCGGTCGGACTTGGTGCAAATCTAACTCTTACCATCTTTTTACTCCTTTCATGCTAAGTTGTGTTTTGGATTGGAATTATAAGTTGTTTTGTTTATAACAGATTGTATTATAACACAAAATACTGTTGAGAGAGTTTTGATTTTTTAAAATGAATCTTTAAAAAATTTTTGACAAAACATTATAGATCAATTATTATATATAAGTGTCAAGTTTTTAAGCTTTACAGAGAGATGAAATTGAAAATGCAACAAGAAAGTAAGGTATATTTAAGTCTTCTTTATGATTTTTATAAAGATTTTTTAACCGAAAGACAAAAAAAGATTATTGAGCTGTATGTAAATGAAGATTTAACCTTGGGAGAAATATCAAAAGAACTTGGCATATCACGGCAGGGTGTTTTTGATGCATTCAGAAAAGCAGAAATAGCCTTGAAAAAATATGAGGAAAAGCTCAAGCTTGCGGATAGGTATTATAAAAACATAAGTTTAATTGATGAAGTATTGCAAAAACTGAGGAGAATATACGATAGATATAAAGACGAAGAAATTATGAGTATAATAAATAGTATTCAGGAGTGGCAAGAAAATGTTTAGCAGTCTTTCTGAAAAATTACAGGATGTCTTTAAAAAGTTGAGAGGAAAGGGCAAGCTAACAGAAAAGGATATCAAAGAAGCTATGAAAGAGGTGAAGCTTGCTCTTTTAGAAGCTGATGTCAACTATAAGGTGGTAAAAGATTTTATTAACAATGTTATGCAGAAGGCTGTGGGAGAAGAAGTTTTGGAAAGCCTGACTCCTGCTCAGCAGGTAATAAAAATTGTGTACGACGAGATGGTAAACCTTCTTGGTGGTAGTGACACTAAACTTACATTTTCACCAAGCGGGTTTTCAATCTATATGATGGTAGGACTTCAGGGTTCTGGTAAGACAACTACAGCTGGTAAGCTTGCAGGGCTTTTGAAAAAACAGGGGAAAAATCCTTCGCTTGTTGCATGTGATATTTACAGACCTGCTGCAATAAAGCAATTAGAAGTTGTTGCGCAAAAGGTTGGTGTAAAATGCTATGCAGATTATACAAGTCAAGATGCTGTCAAGATAGCAAAAGATGGCATTGAGTTTGCAAAATCAAACAGGTCTGATGTTGTTATAATAGATACAGCAGGAAGACTTCATATAAATCAGGAACTTATGGATGAGCTTAAAAATATCAAAAATGCTGTGAAACCCACAGAAATTTTGCTTGTAGTAGATGCTATGACAGGTCAAGATGCTGTGAATGTTGCAGAAGCTTTCAATGATCAACTTGGCATAGACGGAATTATTATGACAAAGCTTGACGGTGACACACGAGGCGGAGCTGCACTTTCTGTCAAGGCAATAACTGGCAAGCCTATAAAGTTTGCCGGTGTTGGTGAGAAGATGGAAGATTTAGAGGTTTTTCATCCTGACAGGATGGCATCAAGAATACTTGGAATGGGAGATGTTTTGACATTAATAGAGAAAGCTCAGGAGGCAATTGACCAGAAAAAGGCTGAGGAGCTTGAAAAAAAGCTCAGAAGCATGCAGTTTACTCTTGAAGATTTTTTAGATCAGCTAAAGCAAATAAAGAAGATGGGGCCTTTATCTCAGATTATTTCCATGATACCCGGCATTAAACTAAAGGGTGATGTGGATTTTGATGCTGGTGAGAAGGAACTTAAGAAGATAGAAGCAATCATAAATTCCATGACAAAAGAAGAACGCCAAGACCCAAGCATTATTAATTCCAGCAGAAAAAGACGAATTGCGATGGGGTCAGGCACCACTGTTCAAGATGTAAACAGGCTTTTGAAACAGTTTGAAGACATGAAAAGGATGATGAAGCAATTTTCAAATCCCAGCTTTGCCAAGAAAGGAAAATTTAAATTTCCTTTCATGTAATACATCAAAACATTTAAAAGAGGAGGTGATGTAAGTGGCAGTAAGAATAAGGCTCAAGAGAATGGGTGCCAAAAACAATCCTTTTTATAGAATTGTTGTTGCAGATTCACGCACACCGAGAGATGGAAAAACAATTGACGAAATTGGCTATTACAATCCTTTGAAGAATCCTGCTGACATCAAAGTTGATGTTGAAAAGGCAAAAAAATGGTTATCATACGGGGCTCAGCCAACAGATACAGTTAAAATTCTACTTAAAAAAGCTGGTGTGATTGAATAAAACATATGTAGAAGGAGGGGTAGTTTGTCATGCTAAAAGATTTAGTTGAAGTCATAGCAAAATCTCTTGTTGACAATCCAGACCAAGTAAAGGTTAGCGAAATCCACGGTGAGCAGTCAGTAATTATTGAGCTCAAAGTTGCTCCTGAAGATATGGGAAAGGTCATTGGCAAGCAGGGACGAATAGCAAGAGCTATAAGAACAGTTGTCAGAGCTGCAGCAAACAAAGACAACAAGAGAGTTATAGTTGAGATTTTACAATAAAAGAGTTAGGCATATCTTGCCTAACTCTTTTTTAAAAAGGAGGTCACAACAGTTGAAAATAACAATGCCAAAAGGTATAATTTGGACCAGGCGATGTTAAATGTTGTTAAGTATTCAAAAAGTTAAAGAGATATATGCTATCTGCCGAAGAATACTAATAAACTGGGAAAAGGAAGGATTAATAACACCTCTCAGGACACCTCTACTATACATCTTTTGCAGCAAGGATTTATGGGCAAAGAGGTGCTAAAAGACATGGTAACAGTTCAAGCCAAGCTAACTTTTGATAGCAGCGAAGATAAGCAAAGAGTATTAGAGCTAATGAGAAGATGGTCGTCTTGTATGAGGTATGCATATAAGAGACTGCTGGAAGGGCATGAGAGGAAAGAACTCAAAAGGGACCTGCAGGGAGTTTTCAACCTGAACTCCCGATATGTTGATGATGCGATAATGAAAGCCGAAAGCATTAAAAAATCCTGTGAAGAGAGAGGAGAAAACCCAGAAAAGGTTGTCTTTGGTGGTAGAGAATTGTTTGAAAAGCTCAAGAAGAGGCACATAAATGGTAGGGCGTACAGGGAACTTCAACGAAAGTGGCAGGAGAAGAGGAAAGGGAATCTGTACTCAAGAGGAGACAGGAGCAAGAAGGGGAATCTTAACACAAGGATTGAGACAGATGGGGTTTTTACCAGGCTCAGAATCAACGTGGGAGAAAGGAAGTACGTATATGCGACGATACAATCTGGATGGAAGACAAAAGGAAAAACGTACACAGACAGGAATCAACTTCTGCAGGCAATAAGCAGCTCAGGAGAGCCTTATTCTGTAGAGTTGAAACTAAAAAATGGTGTAGTATATGCCTATTTTACTGTTGAAGAGGTTTTTCCAAAGCCCGGGATAACGAGAGCAAATGGAGTTATAGGTATAGACACTAACGCATATCCAAGACACATAGCATGGGTAGAAACGGATGAGAACGGACAGTTTTTGAGTTACGGTAGGATACCGATGCCAGAGCTTGAGAGCGGAAGCTTAAGCAAAAAAGAGTATTACAGGTGGCAGTATGCTCACATGATAGTACAGATGGCAAAAGGAAAGCAAAAAGCCATAGTGATAGAGAACCTTAGCATACAGGACAGGGGCAGAAGAGGAGATTTTTCAGGGAGAAAATCGAGGCGGATAAGGCACTATTTTGGATACAGGTTGCTTTTGGAGAAGGTAAAACTTTTAGCAAAGCGAGAAGGGATAGAAGTTGTAGAAGTGGACCCTGCATACACTTCAGTGATAGGGGTGTTGAAGTATGCACCGCAGTTTATGGTGAGCAAAGACGTTGGGGCAGCGTATGTGATAGCAAGAAGAGGGCTTGGGTTGAGAGAAAGGATACCGCACAATTATATGCAACTTCTTGGCAGGCTTGATGAAAATGAACTGGATAAGCTGAAGGAATACGTACAGAAGGTAGTTAAGAACACATGCTTAAGGAAAAAGCAACTCAAAGAGATAGAAAGAGTAAAAAAGTTTTTACAAAGCCCTGAGAGTGAATCAGAGAGGGCATCAGAACCTCTGGACGGAACAAGTTCTGATGTCTGCGGTAAAGTCTGCAATCTCTGGCGAGTTCTCAGGGTAGCGGTGGTAACACCACTCTCTCCTGGCAGAGTCCTGCGTGACATGTCTGTCCTGAAGTCATTTTTGGTTTCAGGGCAAGTGGGGAGACCCGGCTAAAAAGGGCGCAAGTTCCTGCTTCTTGGGGCAGGGGCTATGGCTTTCCCAAATACCGCCTGCTGGGGCTGGGAAAGCTTGAAAGGCGGAATATAAATACCCCAGCTGCTGAACTCGTGCTAGTATGCACAGTTCAGTTGACCAGGTAGATTATGTATAAGTACCTCCAGGTTGGCAAGATTGTGAACACATTTGGGCTCAAAGGAGAAGTGAAAGTAATACCTCTTACAGATGAGGTTGACAGGTTTTCTGAGCTTGAATATGTTTTTTTGGAAGATAACCTTTCAACAAAGCTCACAATTGAAAGATATAGAGTAAAAGATAATATTGTGATAATCAAGTTCAAAGAAATTTCCAGCATAGATGAAGCACAAAAGCTGAAAAACAGGTATATAGTGATAGAAAGAGAAAGAGCCAAAAAACTGCCAAAGGATACTTATTTTATATGCGATATTATTGGGCTTGAAGTGTATGATTTAGATGGCAGAAAACTGGGTAGAATAAAGGATGTTTTAAAAACTGGCAGCAATGATGTGTACATTTGCGACAGCTATATAGGAAAGAAAGACATACTGATTCCTGCTTTGAAAGATATTGTAAAAGAGGTCAATATCGAAGGGGGATATATGAAAATAAAGGTTGTTGAAGGGTTGTTAGATTGAAGATGATATTCAAAGTTCTAACTTTATTTCCAGAAGTGATTTTATCTGCAACAAATTATAGCATATTAAAAAGAGCTCAGCAAAAAGGGCTGATAAAGATAGAGGCAATTAATATACGAGATTTTACACTTGATAAACACAAGAGGACAGATGACTATCCATACGGCGGCGGGTTTGGAATGGTTATGACTGCCCAGCCGATAATTGATGCATATGAGAGTGTAAAACCAGCCAAACCTCACAGAGTTATTTATCTTACACCTCAAGGCAAAACATACACTCAGCGGTATGCCGAGCAGCTGTCAAAAGAAAAAGAGATTGTAATAATATGTGGGCACTATGAAGGAATTGACCAGAGAGTAATTGACATGATTGTAACAGATGAGATTTCTATAGGTGACTATGTTTTAACTGGAGGAGAGTATGCTGCACTTGTGGTGATCGACTCAGTTTCGCGGCTTGTAAAAGGAGTCATTGAAGAAAAGTCAGCTCAAGAAGAGAGTTTTTCAACAGGGCTTTTGGAATATCCACAGTATACAAGACCGCTTGAGTTCAGAGGCAAAAAAGTTCCTGAGATACTTTTGTGCGGAGACCATAAAAAAATAAGAAAGTGGAGAAGGTATCAGAGCTTACTGAAAACAATAAAAAACAGACCTGATTTGCTCAAAGATTTTGAGCTGACCGACGAAGACAGAGAATTTTTAATAAAATATTGTGAGACGCAAAAAATTGTGTTATAATTACACATGTTCATTTTTGAGCTTTTTTCTTGTAAATAAAGTACATGGTCCTCTGCAAACATGGTTTGCAAGAACATCCTTATTGCTGGAAGGAGGGAAAGTGGAAGATGGATATAATCAGAGAGATTGAAAGCGAAATGTTAAGAAAAGATATTCCTGATTTCAAACCTGGTGACACAGTAAGAGTTTACTTTAAGGTCATTGAAGGTGGAAGAGAAAGAGTGCAAGCTTTCGAAGGGCTTGTCATAAAAAGAAGAGGAAAAGGGCTTTCGGAAACTTTCACAGTTAGAAGAATTTCATATGGTATTGGTGTTGAAAGAGTATTTCCTCTTCACTCACCAAGGCTTGAGAAGATTGAAGTTATAAGAAGAGGTAAAGTAAGAAGAGCAAAACTCTACTACATCAGAGAAAAGATAGGTAGGGCTGCAAAGATTAAAGAGCTTGTTCAGCAGCCAAACAATAAAGAGAGTAACAATACCGAAGAGACTAATGCTTAAAAAAGCTTAGTCTCTTTTTTATTTTCAAATAAAATTTATTCTGAAAGGATCGTGTTTATATTTAAGATTCTGCGGAATTTATCTTTTTTTATATTTTGTTATTAACCATTCATGCTTAATAAAGCACAACCATTGATGAAAATAGACTTAAAAAAGGTTGCAAAAAATTAACTTTTTGTTAAACTAAAGTTAACAGGGCAAAGGTTGATTTGTTGTTGATGGATATAATACCTCGATCATTAACCTAACCTGATTACCTTTGAGCACAGCCAATTGTCGCCCTATATTATCTTAATATGGAAACAGCACGGGTGCTAAACTTTCTATCTTCTCAGGTAATCATCCCTATAATAAATTTAACAGGAGTGAACAATATGCAAGATTTACTTGAGATTTGCTGTGGATTAGATTTCTACAGAGAAACTGTTGTAGCCTGCTTGCTTAAAGGCTCTGTAAATGATGATAAACCACAAAAAACAATAAGGACATTTTCCACTTTACTGCCAGGGTTTGAAGAATTAAAAACTTGGCTTGAATCAGAAAACTGCCGTCATGTTGCAATGGAAAGCACAGGAGTATACTGGCAACCTGTTTATAATATTCTTGAAAGTGCTTTAGACGGTACTATGGTAGTTATAGTTACCAATGCAAGGCATATGAAAAATGTTCCTGGCAAAAAGACTGATATGAAAGATGCAAAATAGCTTGCAACTCTTTTGAGGGCAGGACTTTTAAATGGGAGTTTTATTCCACCGCAAACAATAAGAGAATTAAGAGATCTTACAAGATATCGTAAAAGCATAATAGAAGAATTATCATCTCAGAAAGACCGCATTGAAAAGCATCTTCAAAGCTGTGGTTTTAAACTTTCAAATTTTCTCACAGATATATTTGGTGTATCTGGTAGAGCAATAATAGATCACATAGCAGAACACGGCAGTATAACCGCAGAAGAAGTTGAAAGTTATGTAAAAGCGAGAGCACGCAATAAATTGCAAGAGATAAAACTGTCGGTAAATGGCAGGATGAACAGACATCAGCGTGAATTTTTAAGGCTTCTGCTTAAGCATTTAGATGAGACATATGAACATCTTAGTGAAATAGAAGGAGATATTAATTCTGAACTTGAAAAATTCAAAAGGCAGATTGAGCAATTGGATGGCATACCTGGTGTAGATGAAACGGCGGCTGCTGCGATAATTGCTGAAATTGGCATAGATATGAGCAAATTTAAAACTGCAGAACATATTTGTTCATGGGGGGATTAAGTCCTGGCAATAATGAAAGTGCAGGAAAAAAAAGTCCACTCGAGTAACAAAGGGTAACACCACTATCTGGAGGATACTGTGTGAAGTTGCATGGAGTCTAACTCGCATAAGGGATTCATACCTTGCTACGTGGTATTGGAAAGTAAAGCAGCGCCGTGGAGCAAAGAAAGCAATAGTAGCTCTTGCCAGAAAATTACTGGTTATCATCTATAATATGCTTAAAAATGGCACTGACTATGATGAAAAAGTTTTTAGTGAAGTTCAGAAGAAACGAGAAATAATTCGTGTTAATCGGATTATCAGCGAAGCTAAAAACCTAGGTTTAGAAGTTATAAGGCCTCAACCAGCTTAAATTTTGATTAAATTTATAATATTCCCAGCTGATGCCTTTTTAGCATCGGTTAGTTTATTATTGCCTTTTTTCTTATTAAATGATTGAGGATCTTCTATTGTTAATGTTCAAAATCATTTTTGAATGAAATCTATTTTCGTGCTAAAAACTAATAGATCAATTGTTTGCTTCAGAAAAAAATTTGAAATGTTAAAAAATGTCGAAAATCAGAAGATAAAATATAGAAAAAAGTTTTATTTTTCGGGGAATTTTTTAAAATTTTTAGGGTTTACACGTGGGGATTATATAACTACAATAAAAATACTAAGATAGGACTCGAAAAATTAATAGATATTTACTTAAATACTGTGTAATTTGCAGAATGCAAAGTAGATTGGTTGATGTTTAACACACCAAAATAAGATAAGCTATATACATTTGTACAGAAGCTTTACAGAAAACAAGGAAGGAGGTAGTTAGTGTGACTGATTTGTTTATATCGTTATTATTTTTTTCGATATTAGCTGCATTTTCAGTTGTAGTTTTATTGAATAATAGCTTGGGGAAGAGTTTTGGTTTGGAAACAAAGAGTTTATTTTTAATTATAGTATTAACTTTTGCAGGAATTCAGATTACAGTAACTTTACCCAAAATTTTTTTGCTGAAAATATGGCTTGTGTCAAATTTGATTATAATGTGGTTTATATATTACAATAAGAAAACTACTAAAGATGAATTATTTTATAGAAACAATTTTAAATTTTTAAAATCTAAAAAAAGAAAAAATTTTACTATTAGTTGTATTATTTCCTATTTAATTTCTGTTATATTGTTGAATTACTATATAATAGGGAAATATATTGATTTTTTCACAAAATTTAAATTAACAATGTTAGTTGTGTTTTTTACTCTATTCATTATAGAAATTATCAACTTGGCATGGCTATTAACAGTATTAAATTTTTATTATTTACCGAAAGTTACAATATGGGGTGAGAATCTAACAAAATACGAAGGTTGGCTTATTGAAGAATCAAGGCATTGTTATACATTAAAGGAAAAATATTCAGGGAAATTGCTCACAGTAAAAAAGGATACAGTAAATCAAATTATAATAATTGACAAAAGTTTTTGCTGAAGGTATGTATTTTTCGAAATTGATTTTCTAAGTATTTGATAAAAATAAAAAATGATAAAAACATATTGACAAAAGAATAATGAAGATATTATAATATAATTGTCAGAAAATTATAGAATATTTCAGAAAATAAGCAATTAAAGAGAGACATGTAATAAGAAAAATGAGGAAAATACCCGAAAAAGAAAGGTGATAACGCTCAAATGAGCGTTACACATAAAAAATAAATCTTAGTAAAATGGAGGTGTGATTTTTATGAAGTTCAAAAGAATCTTAAAAGTTTTGTTAGCAGTTTTAATGTGTGTTGTTCTCAGTAGTCCATTTTATGCTCAAGCAGCTATTACACTTACCTCCAATTCAACTGGTACCTATGATGGATACTATTATGAATTATGGAAGGATACTGGTAACGCAACTATGACAGTTGACACAGGAGGAAGGTTTAGCTGTCAATGGAGCAATGTTAATGATGTTTTGTTCAGAACAGGTAAGAAGTTTAGCACAGCATGGAATCAGCTTGGGACAGTGAAGATAACGTACTCTGCAACTTACAATCCGAATGGCAATTCATACTTGTGCATTTATGGATGGTCAAAGAATCCGTTAGTTGAATTTTACATTGTTGAGAGCTGGGGTAGCTGGCGTCCACCCGGAGCAACATCACTTGGTACTGTAACAATCGATGGTGGAACATATGATATTTACAAGACAACACGAGTTAATCAACCATCTATTGAAGGTACAGCAACATTTGATCAGTACTGGAGTGTTAGAACATCAAAGAGGACAAGCGGAACAGTTACAGTAACAGATCATTTCAAAGCATGGGCAAGCAAAGGTTTGAATCTTGGTACAATTGATCAGATTACACTTTGTGTTGAAGGTTATCAGAGCAGTGGTTCAGCTAACATAACACAGAATACTTTCTCAATTACAAGTGGTTCTAGCTCTGGCGGCTCAACAACAGGTACAAAGATAGAATGCGAAAACATGACACTGAGTGGTCAGTATGCGTCTAAGATTACAAGTCCATTTAACGGAATAGGACTTTATGCTAATGGAGACAAAGCATCGACAACGTATAATTTCTCCTCCAGCCGCAACTATACGTTTAAGCTAAGAGGATGTGGAAATAATAACAATTTAGCATCGGTGGACTTGCTCATTGATGGACAGAAGAAAGGGTCGTTCTACTATCAAGGCACGTCTCCATGGGAGGCACCAATTGAGAATGTATATGTTAGTGCAGGATCGCACAAGATAGAAATTGTAGTGAGTGCTGATAATGGTACATGGGATGTTTATGCTGATTACTTACTAATACAATAAAAGGTTAAAAAAAAGAAAAAGTAAAAGGGCTGTCGTGATTTTTGAGACAGCCCTTTTTTGTTGTATAATAAAGAAAGAGAATGTTATAATAGCTATTTACTAAACCAAACAAAAAGAGGAGGATTTTTGCTTTGATCGTTCAGTGGTACCCTGGCCATATGCAAAAGGCGAAAAGAGAAATTTTAGAGCTAAACAAGTATATTGATTTGTATCTAATTTTGCTTGATGCAAGAGCACCTTTGAGTTCCAGAAACGAACAGCTCGAAGTTTTGATAAAAGATAAACCTAAGATTTATGTTTTGAACAAATCAGATTTAGCCGATGAGACGAAAAATCACGAATTTGCAAAATATTTCCAGAAAAATAACCAAGTTGCTGTATGTATTGACTCTTTAAAAGGAACAAATGTAAAGAGTATATTGAAAATAGCCGAAAATTTATTAAAAGACAAGCTTGAAGAGGCAAAACAAAGAGGTCGAAGAAAAATTATAAGATTTGCTGTTCTTGGCATACCAAATGTCGGAAAGTCGACACTTATAAACAAGATAACAAATTCAGCCAAGGCAAGAACAGGTGACAAGCCTGGTGTTACAAGAGCAAAGCAGTGGATAAAAATCAACGACTATTTTGAGATGCTTGACACACCAGGGATACTTGTACCAAAGCTTGAAGATGATACTGTTGCTATAAAGCTTTGTGCTATAGGCAGTGTTAAGGAGGAACTTTTTGATAAAGAATTTGTTGTAAAGAAGACAATTGGGATGATAAAAGAAGAATATTCTCATTTATTGAAAGCCAGGTATTCAATAGATTTTTCTACCCTTTCTGAGGAAGAGTACTTAATAGAAATTGGGAAGAAGAGAGGGTGTATACTTAAAGAAGGAAAAATTGATACTCTTAAAGCAGCAACCATATTTTTGGATGATTTGAGAAAAGGAAAGATTGGGAGGATAACACTTGATGAGGTTGTCAGAAGATGAAAACTATTTTGAAATAGAGGAAAAGCTTTTGAATGAAGGTTACAGATTTATCTGCGGTGTTGATGAAGCAGGAAGAGGACCTTTGGCAGGACCTGTTTTTGCTGCAGCAGTTGTAATGGACAGAAAAAGGATAATTGAAGGTGTGAGAGACTCAAAAAAGCTGACTCCTAAAAAGAGAGAAAAACTCTTTGAAGAGATAATAAAAGAGAGCATAGCCTATTCTGTTGCTATGGTGGATAGCAAAATCATAGATGAGATAAACATAAACAATGCAACTTTTTTGGTCATGAAAAATGCTATAGAAAACTTAAAAATTGAGCCCGACATAGTGTTAGTGGATGGTTATGAAATTCCGAACCTGAACTTTAATCAAAGGGCTATCATAAAAGGTGACAGAAAATCCTACTCAATTGCCTGTGCGTCCATTTTAGCAAAGGTTTCAAGGGATAGATATATAGTAGAGATTTCTTCAAAGTACCCACTCTATAAATTTGAAAAACACAAAGGATATGGCACAAAAGAGCACATAGAGATTTTGCAAAAATATGGTCCATGCGAAATTCACAGGATTTCGTTTTTGAAAAATATTCTATCTCTTTAAGGTGAAAAATATGAATCAAGTAAATAATCTTGTAACTTTCTTAACACAAAATGACATAAAAGAGATACTGAACCTTTTTGATAGTCAAGCAAAAGAATTTGATGCTCAGGTTGTCGGAGTTGAAGGAGATAGGCTTATTCTGAATGTAGGTTCAAAGATAATTTTAGCTCAAAATGGCTCCTCATTTTCTTTTAATCCAGGTGACAAGGTGCGTCTTGCAAATCCTGTTTGGAAAGATGGCAAGCTTACATTCAAGATAATGGACGTTGTTTCTAAACAAGAAGGTTTTAATAGTATATCTTACTTTGGAGGTAAATTACAAGAAGAGACTTTATTTAAAACTCTCGATGCTGTGAAGTTAAATAGCGTATTTGACCTTGTAGAAAGAGAAAAAGAAGAGATTTTTACCATTCCTGAATATAAGTTTGCAACTGAATTTTTGGAGTTTGCAGAGAAAGAAAAGGTGTTCGTTGCTTCTTTGGAAATTGATAAAGATGAAAATGTCTTTTTGAAGTTGTCTGATAAAACCTTTGAATTTAAAAAAGAGGTTTTTTTGGGAAGTCAAAACGAAAATGGGATATTGGAAAAGCTGAAATTTTCTGACTACAAAAGTGAGAGTTTTATAGTGGTATTTGAAAAAGGGAAAGGATTGATTTTTGTTCCTCAGAAGAATTTCATGAAGGATTTTTTTAAAAGTATGTTAAATGATCATATAAGAAATTTTGATATTAAAATAGATAATGAAAATGACTTATTTGCTTTTTTGGGCTTGATTTTTTCTAAAAAGCCTTTGTCAAAAGAGGAATTTATAAAAGAAAAAAGTGAATTTATAAGGTTTGGGGAAAAGATTCAGGAGTTTTTTGAAAGATTTCAGAATAAAGAAGCGGTAAAAATTCAAGATATTGCTTTGAATAAAAAAGAGGAATTTTTACTTTTCAAGATAGCTGGGTCTCGCACAGAGTTTTCAGAACAAAAGGTGTTACAGCTGCTGGAGAAGATAAACTCAAATCAAAGCCAGCAAATCACACTTGATTTTGATACCTTTTACATGAATATTTTTAATCTCAAGTATGAGCTTAATAATCACCAATATGAAATTTCAGTTTTTGTTAACAAGAAAAAGGGTGTTTCAAACTTTAAAGCAAATTCCATTATGCTAAAACTGACAACGCAGAACATTGGGACAATAGGCATTTATGTTAAAAAGGTTTTCCACGGTAGTTTCAAATCAATCATAGTTTGTGAAAGGCTGTCAACTTTGAATTTGATAAGAGAAAACCAGCAGAAGCTCTTAGAGCTTCTAAAAGAAAATAGGTATAAACTTGATATTGAATACAGAATTGATAACACCTCTAATTCTTCTCTTGCAGTTGACTATTTAATATTTGATAATACCTTAAGCAGGCTTGATTTGAAGGTGTGAGATAATGAATAAGAAAAAGATAAAAAAAGCTGTGGCTATAAAATATGATCTTAAAGACATAGCACCGAAAGTTGTTGCGAAAGGAAAAGGTTATGTTGCAGAAAAGATTATTGAAAAGGCAAAACAGGAAAACATTCCTGTATATAAAGACCAAAACGTGGCAGAAAAGCTGTTTAATTTAGAGCTTCAGGAGTATATTCCGGAGGACTTGTATGAGGTTGTTGCGCAGATATTAGTTTTCATTGGGTATCTTGATAAAATTAATAGGAACGGGGAAAAGTAAAAGATGAATTTAAAGCAGGTGGGAAGATTTGGTGAGGATCTAGCGGTTGATTTTTTAAGAAAACAAGGATATGAGATTTTGAGAACCAATTTTCGATGTAGGTTTGGTGAAATTGACATAATAGCAAAAGAAGGCAAGACTATTGTATTTGTTGAGGTAAAAACAAGGAAAAGTTTGAAATTTGGTTTGCCTTCAGAATCTGTCAACTTCAAAAAACAGCTTCACATAAAAAGGGTTGCTGAGTATTTCATTGCATACCATCTTTCGCAGGGCAAGTATTTGTACAGATTTGATGTTGTGGAGATATTTATAGATGGCAAAAACGATGTGACAAAAATAAATCTTATCAAAGATGCATTTTAAGGAAGGTTGAAAGAGGTAGAAAGCCACTAATAAAAGTGGCTTTTATTTTTTGTCCAAGCACCTTTTTTGAACTTAAAACATAGATTATATTAGCTTTACAGCAAGAACAAAAAAAGAGGGGTAATGATGGAAAAACATATAGGTGTTATTGGTGGGGATCAGAGGATTTTGATTTTGGCGGAAAGCTTGGCTGATAAAGGATTTGATGTTTTGCTATGGGCAACAGATAAAAGCAAAGTGTTAAATAGTCCAAATATAAATTTTGCAGAGACTTTGGATGAGGTTATTGAAAAGTCTAAGGTATTAATTGGACCAATTCCCTTCACACAGGATGGAAAGTATATATTTGCACCTCTTTCACAGCAGTCTGTAGAGATACAAAGTTTAATAGAAAAGCTATCTTGTAGAGATATTGTGCTCATTGCAAGCGTAATTTCTGAAAGTATGAAGAATCTTTGCAGAGAGAAAAATGTAAAATTTTTTGACCTTTATGAAAAAGAAGAGCTTGCGATACTGAACGCAATTCCTACTGTTGAAGGGTGTTTGATGATTGCAATTGAGAAGATGCCAATTACCTTTCACTCTTCGAACATCTTAATACTTGGATATGGAAGAATAGGCAAAGTCCTTGCAAAGGTCTTGAGAGGATTTGAAGCAAACATATATGTGGCTTCAAGGAAAAGTTCAGATCTTACATGGTGCAAAGCATTTGGTTTTCTACCGGTCCGCCTCTGTGATATAGCAGAGTATGTAAATAAAATGGATTTGATTATTAATACCATTCCTGCTGTGGTTGTTACGAAAGAAGTGATAGATAGGATAAGAGCCGATACTCTTGTAATTGACCTTGCCTCAAAACCAGGTGGAGTAGACTTTGAATATGCAAGGGAAAAGGGTATTGAAGTGGTACATGCGCTTTCTCTTCCTGGCAAGGTGGCACCAGTTACAGCTGCCAAATATATATCTGAAGTACTGTTGAGTTTGCTGGAAGAAATCTGGGGGTGATAGAGTGAGCTTGAACAATCTGAAAATAGGGTTTGCTATTACAGGCTCGTTCTGCACAATTGACCAAATAATACCTGTGATTGAAGAACTCAAAAAACAAGGTACAATCATAACGCCAATATTCAGTGAAAAAGTACAGACAACCGATACACGCTATGGAAAAGCGGACGAAGTTGTGAAGAGAATAGTTTCTATTTGTGGAAACCCGCCAATAACAAATATTGTGGAAGCAGAACCTGTCGGTCCTAAAAAATTGTTTGATGTACTGGTTGTTGCACCTGCAACAGGGAACTTTATCGCCAAGCTTGCAAATGGAATTGTTGATGAAACCCCTGTTATGTGCGCAAAAGCGCATCTTAGAAATCAAAGACCGGTGGTTGTTGCGATATCTACTAACGATGCGCTTGGTCTTAACTGCAAAAATATTGCACTTCTTCTAAACACAAAAAATATTTACTTTGTCCCATTTAGGCAGGATGATCCTTTGGCAAAGCCAAATTCACTTGTTGCAGAATACACTCTTCTCATTCCTACAATAATTGAAGCAGTATCTGGCAAGCAAATTCAGCCACTTTTGCTTTGTCCCAGGACAAAAAATGATGAAGACCCCCGCAAATAGATATTTTGGGGGTTTTATTTTTTTGGAAAAAGGCTATAATATTCTTAGAAAAATAAGCACAGAAGAAGTGAAGGGATTTATGAGAGCAAAGGCAGTTTCGAAAAAGAAGAGATATAAAATAAAAAAAGAGGTTTTTGACAGGTTAAATGCTGAGGTGTACGGGACTTTTTTGTTTTTTGTCTTTCTATTTCTTGTTTTTTCAGTCTCAACAGATAAAGTAGGAATAGTTGGCGATTTTGTCAAGAAAACCTTGTTAGGATGTTTTGGAGTAGGTGTTTTCTTAATCCTTGCTTTCATGCTCTATGTGTCGCTTGATTCAATTTTAAGAAGGCCAAGGGTGTTTGACAAAAGGGATATAATTGTATTTACTTATATACTTCTTATATTCATGATTTTTACCACCTTTATGCAAACAAATATAAAAACTTTTGGTTCATGTATAAAGGTTTTAAAAGATGCATACTTTGATGGTTTGAACTTCAAGGGATTTGGTGTTTTCGGCTGGGCTATTACATACCCTTTTGTATCGTTGTTTGGTTTTACAGGCACGCTCATAATTTGTTTTTCCACGCTTATAATCATGAGTATGATTGTTTTCAGCTTTTCGATAAGGGATTTTTTAAAACAGAGAAAGCTTAAAAATAACCAGCAAAATGAAAAAAGGGTAGAAGAAACTGAAAAGGATATAAAGATAAAAAGTAATGGATTTTACAACTTCAATCTTGATGCTGATATAGAAGAAGAAAAAAAAAGTGAAGAGGTCATTGTAAATATACCCAAAAAATCTAAGGAAAGTAATAAGGTTGTAGCCAAAAAGCAAACATTACGATCAAGCAGTCAATATTTGTATCCTCCCATTGACTATCTTAAAAAACAAAATGATAATTTGCAGGTTTCAAGAAAGGATATAAATGAAAATATAAGAAAGCTGGAAGAGACGTTAAAAAACTTTGGTATTGAAGCTCAGGTGACAGAAGTAAATGTTGGACCCACAATTACAAGATATGAGCTGCAACCGGGACAGGGGGTAAAGGTCAGCAGAATTGTCAATCTTTCTGATGACATTGCGCTTGCACTGGCAGCACCATCTGTTAGAATTGAGGCACCAATTCCAAACAAGTCTGCAATAGGAATAGAAATTCCAAACAGAGAACCAAAACCTGTTTATATAAGAGAGCTGATTGAAAGTCCAGATTTTTACACACTGCAGTACAAGATACCATTTGCCATAGGTAAAGACGTTGCAGGAAGTCCTGTGATAGCAGATATAACAAAAATGCCTCACCTTTTGATTGCAGGTGCAACAGGGTCGGGGAAGAGTGTGTGTATAAATTCGCTTATAATAAGCATTCTTTACAGGTGCATGCCTGATGAGGTAAAACTGATTTTAATTGACCCGAAGGTTGTTGAGCTGAGTTTGTACAATGGTATACCTCATCTTTTAATACCGGTTGTAACAGATGCCAAAAAAGCTGCAAACGCACTTAGCTGGGCAGTTCAAGAGATGGCAAACAGGTACAAACTTTTTGCTGCAGCAGGTGTAAGAGATGTTATAGGTTATAACAAGTGGTGTGAGGAAAATGGGCAAGAAAAACTTCCATATATTGTAATTATTATAGATGAACTTGCCGACCTTATGATGGTATCACCTGCTGAGGTTGAAGACAGTATATGCAGGCTTGCGCAGATGGCACGAGCAGCGGGTATGCATCTTGTTGTTGCGACCCAGAGACCTTCTGTAGATGTCATCACTGGTCTTATTAAAGCAAATATTCCGTCGCGAATAGCCTTTGCTGTATCATCCCAAGTTGACTCACGCACAATTTTAGACCAGGCGGGAGCTGAAAAGCTTTTGGGAAGAGGTGATATGCTATATCTTCCAATAGGTTTGGCAAAACCTCTGAGAGTTCAAGGTGCGTATGTTTCTGAAAGCGAAGTTGAGAAGGTTGTGGAGTTTTTAAAACAGAACTTTAACATTGAGTACAATCAGGAAGTGATTGAAGAGATAAACAGCAAGGTTTTAGATGTTAAAGATGATAAGGCTGATGAGCTTTTGATCAAGGCTATTCAGCTTGTGGTGGAAGCGCAGAATGTTTCAACCTCATTTTTACAAAGAAAACTCAGAATTGGTTATTCAAGGGCGGCAAGGCTAATTGACCAGATGGAGGAAAGAGGAATAATTAGCAAGATGGATTCTACCGGCAAGCGCCAGGTTTTGATAACCAAAGAGCAGTTTGACGAGATGCTTATGAATATGGAGTGAGGAAGTAGAATGGCTTTTTTACCTATTTGCAGGGAAGACATGAAAAAGCGTGGGTGGGACGAGCTTGACTTTGTATTTGTGTGCGGAGATGCGTATGTTGACCATCCATCTTTTGGCCATGCAATAATATCACGAATAATAGAAGATTATGGTTTTAGAATTGGAATAATTCCTCAACCTGACTGGAAAGACTCAAAAAGCATAACAGTGTTGGGAAGACCGCGGATTGCTTTTTTGGTATCGGCAGGAAACCTTGACTCCATGGTTGCACATTACACTTCATTTAAAAAACCACGGAGCGAGGATTATTATTCGCCTGGTATGAAAAGGGGAAAAAGACCAAACAGAGCAACAATTGTTTATTGTAATTTGATAAGAAGAGAGTATGGTGATATTCCCATCATAATTGGCGGTATAGAGGCTTCTTTGCGAAGGTTTGCTCATTATGATTACTGGTCGGATAAGGTGAGAGCTTCGATATTAATAGACAGCAGTGCTGACCTTTTGATATACGGAATGGGTGAAAAGCCATTGTTTGAGATTCTACCAAGGCTCAAAAAAGGAGAGAACATAAAAGAGATAAGAGATGTTCAAGGGACGTGTTATGTAACAAAGGATATTCAGCATCTTGAGGGAAAAGACTACATCATCATTGACAGCTATGAAAAAGTGAAAGAAGACAAGATGGCGTATGCCCGTGCTTTTGCTATTCAGTACAGGGAACAAAACCCGTACACAGGAAAGATAATTGTTCAGCCACATAAAAATTTATATATGGTTCAAAATCCGCCAGCAAAGCCTTTGACAGTGGAAGAGATGGACTATGTTTATTCTCTGCCATATGAGCGAAACTATCATCCCATTTATGAAAAAGAAGGTGGTATAAAAGCATTGGAAGAGGTCAAGTTCAGCATTGTATCTCACAGAGGGTGCTTTGGAGGCTGTAATTTCTGTGCTCTTCACTTTCATCAGGGAAGGATCATTCAAAAAAGGAGCCAGAAGTCAATCTTAGAGGAAGTAAAAAAGCTTACAAAACTTCCCGATTTTAAGGGATATATTCACGATGTTGGTGGACCTACTGCAAATTTCAGAAATTCTGCGTGCAGTCTCCAATTTGAAAGAGGTGCTTGCAAAAATAGGCAGTGTCTTTTTCCACAGCCGTGCAAAAATTTGGAAGTTGACCACAGCGAATATTTTGAACTTTTAGAGAAGATAAGAAAGATAAAAGGTGTGAAGAAGGTATTTATAAGGTCGGGGATAAGGTATGACTACCTTTTACTTGACAAAAACTACAGAAAGTTTTTGGAAAAGCTCTGCATGTACTATATTTCTGGTCAGTTAAAAATAGCACCTGAACATATCTCCAATAATGTGTTAAAATATATGGGTAAGCCTCCTAAAGAGGTGTATGAAAAGTTTGTGAGAGAATATTTTGAGACAAATAAAAGACTGAATAAAAAACAGTATATCATTCCTTATCTTATGTCAGGACATCCGGGAACAACCCTTGAAGATGCAATTGAGCTTGCAGTGTTTCTAAAAAGAAATGGGTTTGTACCAGAACAAGTTCAGGACTTTTATCCAACACCCGGAACTGTATCAACTACAATGTATTACACCGAATTAGATCCATTTACCTTAGAAAAGGTCTATGTTCCAAAGACATTAAAAGAAAAGATGATGCAAAGAGCTCTTTTGCATTTTCACAACCCAAAAAATTATGATTTAGTGTATGAGGCTTTGAAGATAGCAAAAAGAGAAGATTTGATAGGATATGGTAAAGATTGCTTGATTCCACCAAAACCAGAAGATGGAGGTAATAAAAGTGTCAGCAAAGATAATAGACGGAAAAAAAATAGCGCAAGAAATAAAAAATGAAGTAAAGATTGAGGTTAAAAAACTAAAACAAAGAGGAATAGAGCCAACGCTGGCTGTTGTGATTGTGGGAGATGACCCGGCATCCAGAAGCTACGTGAATTCCAAGAAAAAAGCATGTAGCGAGGTTGGAATAAATTCTGTGGAGTTTGCCCTGAGCAAAGACACAACTCAAGAAGAGCTTGAGAGCTTAATTGACAGACTAAACAGGGATGAGAAAATAAACGGCATATTGGTTCAGCTTCCGTTGCCAAATGGACTTGATGAGAAAAGGATTTGCACAAAAATCCTTCCACACAAGGATGTTGACGGGTTTCATCCGCTCAATGTTGGAATGGTTGCAACTGGCATAGAGTTTGAAAGAGCAATCAAACCGTGCACACCATTTGGGATTATTGAGCTTTTAAAAAGAGAAAATATAGAGATAAAAGGGAAACATGCTGTTGTGATAGGAAGAAGCAATATTGTTGGGAAGCCCTTGGCTTTGCTTCTTTTGAGAGAAAACGCAACAGTTACCATTTGTCATTCATATACAAAAGATTTAAAAGAGATTTGCAAACAGGCAGATATCCTTGTTGCTGCAGTTGGAAAGCCAAGGTTTGTCACATCTGAAATGGTAAAAGAAGGAGCAGTTGTAATTGACGTTGGAATAAACAGGGACGATGCTACCCAGAAACTTGTTGGTGATGTTGACTTTGAAACAGTAGAAAAAGTGGCATCGTTTATTACACCTGTTCCCGGTGGTGTAGGACCAATGACAGTTGCTATGCTTATGAAAAACACGCTTTTTGCTACCATGCTTCAAAACAATCTGATATAAAGGAGTGCCAAGGGTTGGTAAAGATTGGATTTGTCTCGTTGGGATGTAACAAAAATCTTGTTGATAGTGAAATAATGATGGGTGCATGTGTAGAGGCAGGATTTGAAATAACCTCCAATGCAGAGGATGCTGATGTTATTGTTGTAAACACATGTGGTTTTATAAATGATGCAAAACAGGAATCCATAGACACCATATTAGACATGGCTGAATATAAGAACAAAAAATGCAAATTTTTGATAGTAACAGGATGTTTGACACAAAGATACAAAGATAAAATATTAGAGCAGATGCCAGAGATTGATGCAATACTTGGTGTAAAAGAAATGTTGAAGCTACCCGATGTAATAAAAGATTTATATGAAGGTAAGCAGAAGATAAAAGTGTTCAATGATGCATCATCGTTTGTATATTCTAGTTCAATGCCAAGAGTAATTGCAACACCCAGTTACTATGCCTACATAAAAATTGCAGAAGGGTGTAACAACAGATGTTCTTATTGTTCCATACCGCTTATAAGGGGCAAATATACAAGCAGACCTATTGAAGATATAGTAAGAGAGGCAAAAGAATTAGCAGAAAGAGGATATAAGGAGATTATTCTCACGGCTCAGGATACTACAAAGTATGGCACAGACATATATGGTAAAAAAATGTTGCCTGCTTTGCTTGAAGAGCTTGAAAAGATTGAAAAAATAAAATGGATAAGATTTTTGTACTCTTATCCTGAGGATTTAGACGAAAATTTCGTAAATGTAGTAAAATTTTCTTCTAAAGTGGTTAATTATTTTGACATTCCAGTTCAGCATGTAAACGATAGAATATTAAAACTTATGAACAGAAAATCAACAAAGGAAAGTATAAGAAGACTGATAGAAAAAATAAGAGAAAGTTTTGATGAGGTTGTCATAAGAACAACAATTTTAGTCGGATTTCCCACAGAAACTGACGAAGAGTTTGAAGAGCTTTGCAGTTTTTTAAAATGGGCAGAGTTTGACAGGCTTGGTGCTTTTATGTATTCTCAAGAGGAAGGGACGCTTGCTTCGCAGCTTCCTCAGGTTGACGAAGATATAAAACAGAGAAGATATGAAAAGGTTTTAAATATCCAAAGAAAAATTTCTAAGAAACAAAACAGAAAACGAATTGGGAAAGAATACGAAGTGGTTATCGAAGCAAAAGATAGAAATAACTTTTACATTGGTAGGAGTCAGTTTGAAGCCCCGGAGGTTGACGGGAAAGTTTTAGTATTTTCCAAAAACAGATTGACAGCTGGTCAGTTTGTCAAGGTAAAAATACTAGATGCGTTTGAGTATGATTTAGTAGGAGAGATAATTTTATGAATGTTGCAAATATTCTAACAAGTGTAAGAATATTTTTAATCCCTGTGTTTATGTTTTTTTTGCTTTACAGTAGTGTACCATATTCTAAGGTGATTGCAGCAGTTATATTTATAGTTGCAGCAATTACTGACAGTTTAGACGGGTATATAGCAAGAACAAGAAAAATCGTAACAAATTTTGGTAAATTCTTAGACCCTCTTGCAGATAAACTATTAATAACAGCAGCACTTGTATGCTTGGTGGAGCTACAAAAGGTTTCTTCCTGGGTTGCTATGATTATAATTGGAAGAGAGTTTATTGTAACAGGTCTTAGAATGGTTGCAGCAGCTGAAGGGATGGTTATTTCTGCTAATGTATGGGGGAAACTCAAGACGATAAGTCAGATTATAGCAGTTGTGCTTCTTTTGATTGACAATTATCCCTTTGTTCTTATGGGATTTCCTTTTGACAAAATAATGTTATATATTGCAGTAATTTTAACAATTTATTCAGGTTTTGATTATATAAAAACTAACTGGAAAGTAATAGATTTTACAAAAAAGTGAGGAGAAATTCATGATATCTGAAGTAATAAGTGTTGGTACAGAACTGTTACTTGGTCAGATTTTAAATACAAATAGCCAATATCTTGCTCAGAAATTAGCTGAACTTGGTATCGATCTTTATTTTCAGACAACTGTTGGAGATAATATGGAAAGGCTCAAAATAGCGATTGATACAGCTGTAAAAAGAGCTGATATATTGATTTTTACAGGAGGGCTTGGTCCAACATCTGATGACATTACAAAAGAAGCAGTAGCAGATTATTTTGGTTTGACGCTTGTGCTGGATGAAGATGTATTAAGAAGAATTGAAAAGTTTTTCGAACGCAGACAGGTAAATATGCCCGAAATTAATAAAAAACAGGCATACGTTCCCGAAGGTGCAAAAGTTCTTCACAACAAAAATGGTACGGCACCTGGACTTATCATTGAAAAAGACGGCAAGATTGCGATTTTACTTCCTGGACCTCCTTTTGAGATGCAGCCCATGTTTGAAGAACAAGTCTTGCCTTATTTAGAGAGATTTTCAAAACAAAAGATTTACTCAAGAGTTTTAAAATTTGTAGGAATAGGTGAATCTTCTATTGAAGAGGCTCTGAAGGATTTAATTCTCTCTCAGACAGATCCGACTTTAGCTCTTTATGCAAAGCCGTTTGAAGTTGAGCTGAGAATTACAACAAAAAAAGAGAGTGAAGAAATAGCAAAATCACTTCTTCAATCGATGGAAGATAGAATAAGAGAGCGTTTAGGAGAGTATATTTATGGTGTTGATGGGCAGCTATTGGAAGAAGTTGTGGTAAGTTTACTTGCAGAAAAGAGATTAAAGGTTAGCATTGCCGAGTCATGCACGGGAGGGCTTATCTGTAACAAAATTACCAACGTTCCAGGTGCATCCGAAGTATTTGACAGAGGATTCATAGTATATTCAAATGAAGCTAAGATGAAACTGCTTGGTGTTCCAGAACAAGTTTTGAAAGAGTACGGAGCGGTAAGTTCTCAAACGGCAAAATATATGGCACAGGGAGCACTTTCAAACTCTCTTGCACACATTGCTCTGTCTGTGACGGGAATTGCAGGTCCAGGCGGTGGAAGTGAAACAAAACCTGTTGGGCTTGTATATATTGGTATTGCAACAAAAGATAATTGTGAGAGTTTTGAATTTAGGTTTTCAGGTGACAGATTAAGGATAAAAGATATGACTTCAAAGGCTGCCCTCAACATTTTGAGAAAAAAGATAATTGATTATTGAAATGTTAGAGACAAAAGTATATAATAATTCTAAACATATGTTCGAAAAGATGGGGGTTAAAAATGGAAAACTTAGATAGGAAAAAAGCTTTAGACAAGGTTATTATGGAAATTGAGAAGGCTTACGGTAAAGGCGCTATAATGAAGCTTGGCGAGATGGCAAAAGAAAATATTGATGTTATACCTACAGGTGCGCTTTCGTTGGACATTGCGCTTGGTGTTGGAGGAGTTCCGCGAGGCAGGATTGTAGAGATTTATGGTGCAGAGTCATCTGGGAAGACCACCATTGCGCTTCACATAATTGCAGAGGCGCAGAAAATGGGTGGTGAGGCAGCATTTATTGACGCTGAGCATGCGCTTGATCCATTTTATGCTAAAAAGCTTGGTGTTGACATAAACAATCTTATTGTTTCCCAGCCAGACAGTGGCGAGCAAGCTTTGGAGATTGTGGAGGCACTTGTTAGAAGTAATGCAATAGATGTTATTGTAATTGATTCTGTTGCAGCGCTTGTACCTCAGGCGGAAATTGATGGTGAAATGGGAGAGGCGCATGTTGGGCTTCAAGCAAGGCTCATGTCACAGGCGCTCAGAAAGCTTGCTGGAATTACAAGTAAGACAAAGACTACAGTCATATTCATAAACCAGCTTCGTGAAAAGGTTGGTGTAATGTTTGGTAATCCTGAGACAACACCAGGTGGTAGAGCGCTTAAGTTCTATGCATCTGTCAGATTAGAGGTTAGAAAAGGTGAAATTATCAAGTCTCAAGGGCAACCGATAGGCAGCAAGGTAAAGGTTAAGGTTGTTAAGAATAAGGTTGCACCACCGTTTAAAGAGGCTGAGTTTGATTTGATTTATGGAGAAGGAATCTCAAAAGAAGGAAATGTTTTAGATGTTGCAGTTAACATCGATGTTATTCAAAAGAGTGGGGCGTGGTATACCTACAACGGTCAGAAGATTGGTCAGGGTAGAGAGAATGCAAAACAGTTTTTGAAAGAAAATCCTGATATAATGCAGGAGATAATTGAAAAGATAAGGCAGAATGCAAACCTTGCATTTGAGAAGATAAAGACAACAGCAGAGATTTCTGATGAGGATTTGCTGTTGAGTGGTGAAATTAATGAGGATATTGGATAAAAAGATAGTTGGAAATAGAGCTTTGCTTGTTTTTGACGATGGTAAAGAAGTTGAGATAGACAGAGAGGTCTATCTTGAAAGAAAATTGTATGCAAAAGATGAGATAGACCAAAAAGAATTGGAAGAGGTTTTATTTGAAAGTGGTCTTAAAAGTGCAAAAAAGTTGCTGGTAAGCTACATTCAAAGGTATCCACTCAAATCTGAATATGGATATTACAAATATTTGCTTTCCCGCGGGTATGATTCGGCTACTGCTTTGAAAGCGGTAGCTTATTTTGTTAACAGCGGATACATTGATGAGCTGGAGGCTGCCAAAAAGCTTGTAAATAAGTATCAAAAGAGAAAGTCAAGCTTTGAGTTATTACAGCTTTTGCGGAAAAATGGGTTCAAATCATCCACAATTTCAAAGCTAAATTTAAAGTCTGAAAATGATAAAGAAATTCTTGTAAAGCTTTTGCAAAAGAAGTTAAAGAGAATAAGTAAAGAGGATAGCAAAGAGATTTTAAAGGTTATTAAGTGGTTTGTGGCAAGAGGATATGACTACAATACGGTGGTTGAAAAAATTAGAGAATTCTTAGATTATTGAGAAGCCGCCATTGTTGACACTGTGTGCAAAAAGTAATAAAATTTAATTGAAACAGTTTTTTATAATCTATCATTAACTTATTCAACACAAAGGAGGTGCAAAAGATTAGTGAGACATTGAAACTTGTAGTTACTATAGTAATTGCTTTGGTAGCATCAATGGTTGCCTTTTTCTTGGGCTATTTATATAGAAAGAAGATTGCTGAGAAGACCATAAAAAGTGCTGAACAAGAAGCCCAAAGAATTGTTGAGGAGGCCAGAAAACAGGCCGAGGCATACAAAAAGGAGGCAACACTCCTTGCAAAAGAAGAGATACACAGAGCAAGGAGCGAATTCGACAGGGAAGTAAGAGAGCGAAGAGCAGAGCTTCAGAGGTTCGAAAGAAGACTTATTCAAAAAGAAGAGATGCTTGACAAAAAGATGGCGTCTGTAGAGGAAAAAGAAGAGCAGCTCAATCAGAAGCTGAAGGATATTCAAAAACTTCAAGAGGAGATCGAACTTTTAAAACAAAAAGAGCAGGAAGAGCTGCAAAGAATTTCTGGGCTCACTCAGGAAGAAGCAAAACAAATTATACTCAAGAGTGTTGAACAGGATGTCAAACATGATGTTGCGCTCATGATAAAAGAGCTTGAACAGCAAGCGAAAGAAGAAGCTGACAAAAAAGCCCGAGAAATTATTGCTACTGCTATCCAGCGCTATTCATCAGACTATGTTGCAGAAAACACTGTTTCTGTTGTGACACTCCCAAATGATGAGATGAAAGGTAGAATCATAGGTAGAGAAGGTAGAAATATTAAGACATTTGAGACTGTTACAGGAATTGACCTTATAATTGACGACACACCCGAGGCAGTAATATTATCAGGGTTTGACCCGATAAGGCGTGAGATAGCAAAACTCACGTTAGAAAAGCTTATTTTAGATGGGCGAATACATCCTGCGCGAATTGAAGAAATGTACGAAAAAGCAAAACGAGAGGTTGAGAATAAGATTCGAGAAGAAGGAGAAAGGGTTGTATTTGAGCTTGGAATTCACAACTTGCATCCAGAACTCATTAAGCTCGTAGGGAAACTTAAGTACAGAACAAGCTATGGTCAAAATGTTCTTGCACATTCTATTGAGGTAGCAAACATAGCAGGTATCATGGCAGCAGAGCTCGGTCTTGACCAGAGTATTGCAAAGCGTGCAGGGCTTTTGCATGACATTGGCAAAGCAGTTGACCATGAAATGGAAGGGTCACATGCCCTGATTGGTTATGAGCTTGCTAAAAAATACAAGGAGACAAACCCGGATGTCCTTGAAGCGATTGGTGGGCATCACGGTGAGATGGAAACAAGGTCAATTTACAATGTGTTAATTCAGGCTGCTGACTCTGTTTCAGCGGCACGACCAGGAGCTCGAAGAGAATCTCTTGAGTCTTATATCAAAAGACTTCAGAAGCTTGAAGAAATTGCGAATTCTTTTGATGGTGTTGAAAAAGCTTATGCAATTCAAGCAGGAAGAGAGATAAGAATAATGGTAAAGCCTGACCATGTGAGTGACGATGATATTGTTATAATGGCAAGAGAGATAGTAAAGAGAATTGAAAGTGAGCTTGATTATCCAGGTCAGATAAAGGTAAATGTAATCAGAGAAGTTCGAGCAGTTGAATATGCAAAATGAGAAAAAAAGCGTGTTTTGTTCATGGCTTTTAAAAGCTTTGAACAAGACACGCTTTTTATAAATTTATTCTGGAAAATATCTGGAGGTATGGAATGAGATTTTTAGCTATAGGAGATGTTGTTGGAAGGCCGGGGAGAAACATTCTAAAGAGCACCCTCTCTAAACTCAAGGAAAACTACAAGATAGATGTTGTAATTGCCAACTGTGAGAATGCTGCAGGCGGTAATGGACTTACCAAAAAGGTTGCTGATGAGCTTTTTTCTATAGGAATTGATGTTATGACAATGGGGAACCATGTGTGGGCAAATAAAGAGATTTTTTCTTTCATAGAAAGTGAGACCAGGATAATAAGACCCGCAAATTATCCCGAGGGAACAACCCCCGGAAGAGGATATAATGTGTTTGAGAAAAATAATATAAAATTTGCAGTTATTAACCTCTGTGGTAGAGTTTTTATGGAAAACTTGGACTGTCCGTTTAGGAAAATAGATGAGATTTTAAAAAAAATAGATTGTCGGATAATCATTGTTGATCTTCATGCAGAGGCCACATCAGAGAAAATAGCCCTTGGTTTTTATGTTGATGGTCGTGTTTCTTGCGTATATGGGACTCACACACATGTGCAAACAGCAGATGAAAAAATACTTCCAAATGGTACAGCCTATATAACGGATATTGGTATGACAGGGCCGTATGACTCTGTGTTGGGTGTTGACAAGGATATTGTAATTCAAAAATTCACAACCCTTCTTCCTGTCAGATTTGAGGTTGCCAAAGGTAAAGCTCAGTTCAACGGAATCGTATTTGAAGTTGATAACAACACCGGCAAAGCAGTTTCTATAGAGAGGATAAACTTTACACTGGAAGAGTAAATATTTGTAAAGGCTTTGCGAGAGCTGCAAAGAATCAAAATTTGCAGCTCTTATTTTTTTCTCATAATCTTCTGGGTAACATAATAATAATTTAATATAGAACAAATGAGAAAGGAATGTGAGGTCTTAATGGCAGTTGCAAGTGTAAATACAGAAGTTGAAAAACTCCTTGACAGACTTCCTGCCGAGATTGTTTACACAATCAAAACAACCTTTGAAGAAAATCTTCATGAAATTTGTGAGATAAAAATAAACTTGAACTGTCCACTAATTGTAATTGGTAAAAGAGAGTATGTCTTTGAAAGTTTGATAATTACAAAAGAAATTTTAAACAAATGTATAAGCAGGCTGACAAACAACTCTCTGTTTACATATGAAAAAAACATACTCCAGGGATATTTCACAGTTGACGGTGGACATAGAGTGGGAGTTGCCGGAAAATTCACCTTTGAAAATGGAAGCAAACAGGGGTTTGTTAACTCAATCAGTGGGCTTAATATAAGAATTTCTAAAACGGTGAGAATTGAACCTGAGAGAATCTTAAAACATGCAGTGAAAGAAAATCTTGTTAGTATCTATAACACTCTCATAATCTCCCCGCCTGGTTGCGGGAAGACTACGCTTCTCAGGAACATTGTAAGAATCTTGAGTTCTGGTGAAGGAATTTTGGCAGGAAGAGGATTTAGAGTAGTGGTAATTGATGAAAGGTCTGAGATTTGCATGGTAGATAATGACAGAAGGGAGATTGGTATCAGAACCTTTGTGTTGGACGGGGTGGATAAGCTCAGAGGGGTTTTAATGGCTGTAAGAAGTTTAAATCCTCAGATAATTGCGATGGATGAGCTCGGGTCGCCTTCTGATTATTTGGCAGTTTGTGAAGCGTCAAAGATGGGTGTGAAGATAATTGCAACAATGCATGCAGAGTCGGTAAAAGACATTTATATGAGAGAGTTTTCAAGAAAGATAATCAATCAGGGTGTTTTTGAAAAGGTGATTGTCTTAAGTTCCAGAAACGGTCCCGGGACCATTGAAAAAATACTGTCGCTGGGTGAAGAGAGAAATGGTGATTAAGGTAATTGGTTCGGTTTTGATTATCTTTTCATCTTGCATGATTGGGTACTATCAAACCTTGAAATTGTGGCAGCAGGTAAAGATTGTAAACCATATGATAGTGTTTTTTACATATGCAAAAGCAAATGTAATTGTAGCACGTTTGACGTTTGCCGAGATTTTGGAAAATTTCAAGCTCAAAGAGGAAAGTAAGTTTAATCAGGTAATTGAATACTACTTTTTATCCATAGGGAAAAACCAAAGTGATGTTAAAAATATTTATCAACTTGATGAGAATCTTCATAGGCTTCTTATTAGTCTTTTTAATGTCATAGCTTTTTATTCTATAAACGAAATAGAAAAGGTTTTGGATGAAGGAATTAGAGAACTTAGAGAATACTACGATGTTTACAAACTAAAGTACAAAAAAAATAGCAAATTGTTTGCAGTGCTTGGGATTTTTTGTGGAGTATCTCTTTGCATATTACTTCTGTAAGTGGGTTGAGGTGTAAGAATTGATGAATGGAATAGATTTGATTTTCAAGATAGCAATAATAGGTATCATCCTGTACCTTGTAAATCAGGTGCTTATAAAAGCTGAAAAGGAAGAACTTGCGATGATGACAACCCTTGTAGGAGTTATAATTGTACTTTTTCTCATAATTGATCTCATAAGAAGGTTTTTTGATACTGTTAAATCAGTTTTCAATCTTTACTAAGATACTGAGGGACCACGAAAAATGGAAATATTAAATATCATTGCGCTTTGCATGGTCTCAATTTTTGTTGTGAGTATATTAAAAAGAACTCAAAAAGAGATTGGACTTGCTGTGGCAGTCATAGTTGGGATACTGATTTTTTTAATGATGATTGATAAACTTGTATATGTTGTGGAAAAGATTATTGAGATGAGTAACAAAGTTTCATTTGCAGGTGGATATGTAAAGACGTTAATAAAAATGACTGGTATTGCACTGGTTTCAGAGTATACAGCAAGCGTGTGTAAAGACAGCGGTGAGAGTGCAATTGCTGAAAAGGTGGAATTTGCAGGAAAGATTATAATCTTGTTTTTATCACTTCCTTTAATAATAAGCCTATTTGATTTGATTACCAAATTTTTAAGATAAGAGGAATGAATGATGGGACAAAAGAGTTTAGTTTCAGTGTGTATATTTGTATTTTTTATAATAGCACTTGAATGTTGCCAAGCATCACAGTTTTCGCAAGAATACATTAAAAAGACAAAAGAAATTTTAAATGATTACACTGAAAAAGATATAAGAAGTTATTTGGAGGATATTATAGAACAAAAAAGCCCGAAATTAGATATAGTGAATGTTTTGAAGGAAAAGATATTGGGGCAAATTTTTTCTACTTTTCGTCAAATAAGTTTGATAATTATTATAGCCCTATTATATATACTCATTGCAAGCGTTCAAACAGGTCTTAAGAATCAGTCGGTTGCAAATGTAACGTTTTTGGCTTTTTTATTTACAGAGGTTTTGATTGTACTTCAAAATTTAAAAGATGTTCTTTTAGATGCCCAGCAGACAGTTCAAAATGCGTGCAATTTTGCTGAAGTATTTTTTCCTCTTTTTGTTTCTCTGATAGCTTCTATGGGATATCCAACATATGCAGCTGCAATGAGCCCAAAGATAATGTTTGCCATTGTCTTCTCGTCTGAATTTTTGAAAAACATCATCTCGCCCTTTGCGTACACTTACATACTTATCGGTATTTTATCAAATATTGATAGTGGAAGATTGGGATTGAGAAGGATTTTGGGTTTCTGTAAAACTATATTGATGTGGTGTATAGTGATTGGCATTGTTGTATTTGTTGCTATTGTGTCTGTAGAAGGTATTGCGAATGTTACAGTGGACAGCTTAATTACAAAATCAATTAAATACAGTGTTGGTAACTTTGTGCCGTTTGTAGGGAAGATATTATCCGATGCTGCGGACACTCTCGCCACAAGCCTTGCTATAGTAAAAAATTCTCTGGGTGTGGTGGGTCTAATAGTTTTGCTTATAGGGATTGGAATTTCGCTTTTAAAAATTTTGGTTGTATTTGTTGTTTTCAGAGTAGCAGCTATTTTTGTTGGTTTGATTGGGGATGCAAAGCTTGCCCAGTTTTTGGATGACTATGCGGATGTACTCATTTTGATTTTTGCAATAGCATTTGCAGCTTTGTGTATGTTTGTTGTTGCATTTTCCTCATCCCTCTTTTTGCTTCAGGTTGGAAGGTGAGAGTATGCAGGAGATTCTCAACGAGGTTGCACTCTCTCTATTTTATATAGTAATAATTGCAATTTTTATAGAAAACTTGGTAAATGAAAACTACAGAAAGTACATAAATGTCTTTCTGGGACTGACAGCAAGCATGGTATTGATAACACCTATTTTGGAAAACTCTGAAGTTTTAAAGTTTGAGTTTCAGAAAAACCTGAAGAAGATAGAGAGTGAATTCAACCAGCAGGGAGTTTATTCTCAAGATATTTATAGACAAGCTCTTGTACAAGAATATAAAAACAAATTAAAAGATGATATTGAAGATAATGTAAGGGAGATATGTGGAAAAGAGATACAAGTTGTTAACATGAGTATCTATGAAGATATTGATTCACATGATTTTGGTAGGCTTAAAGAGATAAAAATTGAAGGTGAGTATGATAGAAAGGTGGTTGGAATAATTTCAAACAAATACCACGTGCCCAAGGATAGAATTTATTTTCAAAAGCTGAGGTGAAAAAGATGTCTGATTTGAGAAGAATAAAAGATTTGCTTGAAAATGTTACGAAAAACAAAGATTTGATTATTTTTTTAGGTGTATGTGGAATATTTCTTCTTGTAGTTTCTTCAAATTTTTCTACATCTTCAAAACAAACAAGTGCTACTATAAAACGACAAGAAATTCAAGAGGATGGGCAGCAGTATGAACAGCTAATTGAGAAAAAACTTGAGGGTATATTAAAGGAAATAGACCCAACAAGAGATGTTTCAGTGATGATAACTTTTGACGACTGCTATGAGTACGTGCTTGCTACTGAAACAAGAGAGAACAGGCGAAGTGAAAAACAAAACCAAAATACAACAATTTCTGAAGAAGAAATAGATAGCAAAGTAGTGGTGTTGCAACAGCAAGGTGAATCAAAACCTTTTGTGGTGAAAAGGATATACCCAAAAGTCAGAGGAGTGGCTATAGTTTCCAAAGGAGCAAGGGATAAGAGGGTATATATAGGACTTGTTAAGGCTGCAGCAACTGTGCTTGGTATAACTCCTGATAAAGTGGAGGTGTTTGTTAAGTGAACAAGAAGATATTTGTAAAAGTATACAGCAAAAGACAGCTTATGATAATTTTGCTTGTCATCTTGCTTATAGTAGCAGGAATTATAAATTCAAGAATGGAGCTTGGAAATAAAAAGAAGATAAACCCTTCTGTAATTGAAGTAAGTAACCCGACTGTACACAAAAGTGAAAACAATGCTGAAGAAGGGACAATTGATGAAATGAAGCTAAAAAGAGAAATAGAACGTTCTAAAGAGATAAATCTTTTAAAGTCTCTTTTAGATGAGCAAACTGATACAAATATTCAGAAAAAGATTGATGATAAGATAGCTAAAATTATTGATATCAGCAACAAGGAAATGACATGCGAAAATGTTTTGAGTTCTAAGGGTTTGGGAGAGTGTGCAGTATTTTACACAGATGATACAATATATGTTGTGGTACAAAAGAAACTTGAAAAAAGAGATCTAATTCAGATTCAAAATGTGATAATGAACGTATTTAAAGTGGATTTTAACAAGATAAGAGTGTCTCAAAGTAAAAACTTAAATTAACTGATGTTGTTAAAACAAAAAAGTATAGGGTATAATATATAACATAGAATGAAAAATTTAATTAAAGATTGAGGAGGTATTTTAATATGTCAGAAAACACTATTGGCGAAACAATGGGTGGAGTTGTAAAGATTGCTGAAGAAGTTGTAGCTATAATTGCAGCGGTTGCAGCCTCTGAAGTAAAAGGTGTTGCATCTATGGTTGGGTCTTGGACTGGAAATATTACAGAAGCTCTTGGAAAGAAGAATTTAGCAAAAGGTGTAAAAGTTCAAGTAGGAGAAAAAGAAGCAGCTATTGACATCTACATAACAGTAGAGTATGGTGTCAGAATTCCAGAGGTTGCATGGGAGATTCAGGAGAGAGTAAAGAATGCTGTTGAGAGTATGACAGGTTTAAAAGTTGTTGAAGTGAATATACATGTTCAAGGGATTAAGTTTGAAAAAGAAGAGCAAAAGGAAGAGGTGGCAGAGTAAATCTCTGGTCTTCAGAGATTTACTCTCATTTTTGTGAGGAGGAAAGGGACAGATGAAAATCGGTGAGAGAATACTTTTGACTATATTTACATTAATTGTAATTTTTCTTTCTGTAATTGCTATTTTACTTCCACTCAACATCTTTGATGTAGATACTGTTCAGGGTGCGATATATGATTATATGAACACACCCGTATATGCCATCATACCGCTACTTTTGATAGTAATGGGGTTTTCAGTAATGTTTATTGGTGTTAAGAAGAAAAAAGCAAGGCTTGGAATAATTCACACAAACGAGTTTGGAAATCTTTTAATTTCGCCAAAAACATTTGAATCGGCAGGGTACAATGCATTAAGGGATATAAAAGGGCTAAAAGATACTTCGGTTGAGATAGAGTTTGACGAAAGTGGAGTTATATATTACATTGATGCTGTTGTTACAAGTGATGTTAACGTTCCTGAGTTGACAAAAGAGGTTCAAAATGCTATAAAGAGTCATGTGGAAGTGGCGATAGGAATTCCTGTTAAGTCTATTAACTTTCATGTAAAAGATATGGTTGCCCCGCAAGTACCTATTACTCATTTGAGGTAGGGGTGTTAAAATGGATTTGATAAAGGAATTTTTGATAAAACACACGGGAGAAATAATAGGTGGGTTGATAGGTCTTGTATTTGCAATATTTGTGCTGATTTTTGGATTTTTTAAAACGTTGTTTATATTCATTTGTATAGGTGTTGGAATTTTTATAGGTGGACGATATTTTGAAAAGAAAAAACTGATTGAATTTTTAGACAAACACTTACCATGGTAAAAAAGGGGTTGAAAATTAAATAAAATGCACAGAAGAAGGAAAACAAGAGAACTCTGCATGAAGATTTTGTATGCCTATAGATTTGAAAATATGCAGCAAGATATTATAGAATTTTACAAAAGGTTTAGAGAATTAAATCAAAATGAAGATTTCAAAGATGTAGATGAGAAATATCTTGAGAAATTACTGAAAGGGGTTATACAAAATCAGCAGATAATAGATAATCTAATTGCAAAGTATTCAAAAGACTGGCCACTGAACAGGCTTCCAATGGTTGAACTTGAACTTATGAGAATAGCTGTATATGAACTTTTGTTTGAGGAGGATGTACCTGTTTCTGTTGCAATTGATGAGGCTGTTGATATGGCAAGTATATTCGGGATAGAAAAAGCTCCAAGCTTTGTAAATGGTATTCTTGGTAGGATAGCTGAAAATGAGGTGAAAAGAAGTAAAAATCATGATGATTAACAATGTAGTTTCTAAGAAAGAATGGAGCGTTTATGAACTTACAAGTTATTTAAAGAAAAAAGTTGAAATGGATGTTCTTTTGAAAAACATATATCTAAAAGGTGAAGTTATAAGACCTTCAGTTTCAGGTGACCATCTTTATTTTGAACTTAAGGATTTAGAATATGATGCAAAGATAAAATGTGTATTTTTTTGGTTTGATAAAAGTGTAGAAATAAAGCATGGCTCAAAAGTACTTGTAAAAGGAAATGTTATTTTCTACGAAAAAGAAGGAATAATCGAGCTAAAGGTAACTGAAATTACGGATATAGGGCTTGGTGAGTTATTTGTAAAATTAAAGCAACTTGAAGAAAAGCTGAAACAAGAAGGACTTTTTGATTCAAAGTACAAAAAAGAAATACCACGTTATCCTAAAAAAGTAGGAATAGTCACCTCAAAAAATGGTGCAGCAATCAGGGACATCCTCAATACAATTTATACCCGATTTGAAAACATTCAGGTATATATTTACAGCTGCTCAGTTCAGGGACAAAACGCTCCATATGAGATTTGCGAGGGAATAGAATATTTCAACACGGCAGAGCCTGTTGAGGTTATTATTGTTGGACGTGGTGGCGGCGCATTTGAAGATTTAATGGCGTTCAACAGTGAGATGGTTGTAAGAAAGATATTTGAATCTAAAATTCCTGTTATATCGGCGGTAGGGCATGAGAGGGACTATGTTTTAAGTGATTTTGTTGCGGACATGAGGGCTATAACTCCCACCAATGCCGGCGAAATAGTGGTAAGTTTTCAGAACAAAGCACTGGAGAAGCTAAATGAATATCATAAGAGAATGAAAAGTGCGATGGAAAAGATATTTAATATAGTCAAAGAGAAGTTAGGAATACTTCAATATAAATTATACCAAAATTCGCCAGCAAATACCATTGCAAAACGTGCACAGGATATTGATTTGTATTGCAACAAGCTTTCTTTTGCAATTAGTAGAAAGCTCCATGAAGTTCATAAGAATTTAAAGAATTTTGAGAAGAGATTGGCTGATGCAAATCCTGAATCAAGGCTTTCGATTGCGCGAACAAATTTTGATAACTGTAGCAGAAGGCTTGGGGAAGCTTTTAATAAGATTTTTCAGCAAAAAGAATTCATGTATAAATTCAACTTAGAAAAGTTGATTGCTTTAAATCCTTTGAATGTTTTGAAGAGGGGATATTCTATAACATTACATAATTCTAAGATTTTGACCACCATTGCGCAAGTAAATAATGGAGATGAGATAGTTACCCAGCTTTCAGATGGTATAATAAAGTCTAAGGTGTTTTTCAAGAAAGAAGGAGCTGAAAGTGATGTGTGAACTACAGAGAGATATAAAATTTGAAGATGCGATGAAAAGATTAGAGGAGATTGTAAAGAGCTTGGAAGATGGCAATCTTTCTCTTGAAGAGGCTATAAAGCTTTATGAAGAAGGAATTAGACTGACAAAGATTTGCAATGATATACTCCGGAGCGTGGAAAAGAGAGTAGTGTTAATTGAAAAACTAAATGGAGAATATATTCAAGATGACATTACCGATGATATTTATGGAGGTTTAGGTCAAAAAGAATGATAAGTAGAAAGTTAGAGGAGTATATAAACCTTTCACAAAAGAATGTGGAAGAGCATTTAGACAAAATTTTAAAAGAAAAGTCTCCAGAGATAATATATCAGGCTATGCGATATAGTGTTTTTGCAGGAGGAAAAAGGTTGAGACCTTTGCTGTGTTTGCTTTCATATCAAATGGTTTCAAAAGACAAAGAAGTTGATCGGAAAATTTTAGATATAGCATCTGCAATAGAGCTTATTCATACTTACTCTCTAATTCATGATGATCTTCCAGCAATGGACAATGATGTTTTGCGTAGAGGAAAACCTACAAGTCACGTAGTGTTTGGAGAAGCTATTGCAATTTTAGCAGGTGATGCACTTTTAAATTTGGCAGCAGAAGTTTGCCTGAATTGGATTTTAAACTACAGTTGCGAAAAGAATTTAGTAAAAGCTGCAAAATACCTATTCTGGGCATCTGGCGTCGAAGGTATGATAGGTGGTCAGGTTATTGATATAACGAACTCTGGACAGGATATTAAAAGTGAAGAGCTTTTGTTTGAGATGCACTTGAAGAAAACCTCAAGATTGATTCAGGCATCGTGCGTATGCGGAGCTCTTGTAGCAGGTGCAGAAGATAGTGTTGTATCTGACTTGGAGGAATACGGGAAAAATCTTGGTCTTGCCTTTCAAATAAGAGATGATGTTTTGGATGTTATCGGTGACAGTAAAAAAGTGGGCAAGAGCATAGGAAAGGATATAAAGGAAAAGAAGAATACCTTTGTAACCTTTTATGGTTTGGAAAAAGCCCAGCAGCTTGTTAAGCATTATTCTCAGAAAGCTATAGATATGATAAAAAAGTATGACAATTCAGAACTTCTTATAGAACTTACCAATTATTTGATGAACAGAGAAAAGTAGCAGTTGACATAATTTAAATAAAATTTATAATAGAATATGCGAGCAGGTCGAACGGCTGCGCAAGGGGATAACCCTTGTGAGGAAAGTCCGAGCTCCACAGGGCAGGGTGCTGGGTAACACCCAGTGGAGGCGACTCCAAGGAAAGTGCAACAGAAAAGAACCGCCATCCATTTTTGCATGGATGGTAAGGGTGAAAAGGTGAGGTAAGAGCTCACCAGCAGTCAGGCGACTGACTGGCTGTGCAAACCCCACCCGGAGCAAGACCAAATAGGGGAACAATGCAGTGGCCCGCTGCGTTCCCGGGTTGGTCGCAAGAGGTCTGATGGTAACGTCAGACCCAAAGAGAAATAGCCGTTCTCGACAGAACTCGGCTTACAGACCTGGTCGCACATAAAAATAGATAATTCCAGAATGCCCAGGTTTAAATTAAGCCTGGGCATTTTTATACTCTTTTGATTTTACTTTTGATAACGCTTTTAAGGCTCATTGCACCTGGCTCTTTTACATTCTTTTTAAGATAAATCACAGCTAAGAATCTTAAAGATCCTGAGAGAAAAAATGCAACATGGTATGTAGCTATATTTAAATGCATATAATTTTTTACAAAGGCAACAACATGTGGTGCAATATCTTCTATAAGGTAGCCTCCAAGTATAATGGGAATAGCTGTTCCGAATATTGCGTTGAACATATTTATAACACCAACATACATAGACGTTTGAGTTTGGTCAGATAATTTCAAAATTAGGTTGTTATTGCTCATATCAATTATGGGCCAGAGCATTCCTGCAAATATGCTTATTAAAGTCACTAAATACTTATAATTGTTTTCGTTGGTGAAACACCACACAACCGGCAATAAAGAAAGAAGACTTGCTGCAAAAAGGAGCATGGGTCTATTACCTATTTTATCTACCACTCTTCCTATGTATGGCAATGTTATTATGGTTACAATATTGCTTACAATTTGGGTCAGGAGAATTATATCAAAATAACTCATTTTAAGGTTTTTTATCATATACATATTAAAATATGGGCCTGCAATGCTAAGTCCAAAGTTCCAAATTACAAAAAAGAACATAAATTTTTTAAAGTAATCATTTTTGAGGGTAGAAATAAACATCATTTTCAAATCAATTTGCTGTTTCTGACTTTTCATAGGAATATCTTTTACAAAGAAGAAACAACCTATATCCAGCATTCCCATTATAGCAGCAAATACAAAAATTATAGAAAATCCCTTGAGATTATTATGCAAATCTAAATATTTTCCAATGGCAAGTCCGCTGAGCATTCCCACTATGGTGGAAATTGTTGCTCTTCTTGAAAAGAACCTGCCTCTTATATGCATTGGAACTAAGTCATTTATCCACGACCAGAAAGAAACATTTGTGAATGAGTTAGAAATTGATGATATTGTCATCAATAGTATTAAGAAAAACAGCAAGATATACGAACCTTTTCCTAAAATCAGCGGCAAAATGGCAATCAACGCCCACGGCAACCTATGGAGAAATCCGCTTATTAAAAATATGAGCTTTCTTTTTTTTGATTTTTCAAGAAAATAAGATGCAAAAACTTGCGCCACACCGCCAAGTACTGGCAGTGCAAGCATTACACCATACATCAGATCGCCAAATCCTATTGCTTTTGCAAATCCAGCAACTGGTGACCCTGTTGTGACATTAAAAAAGACTATGCCAAATGTAATACCAAGTATTACAAAATTGAGACTCTTGCGCAAAGAATTGTCTGATGTCAAGTCTACGTTTAATTTGAACATCTAATAACCCCCAACAAGCTGCATTATTTACTTTGTTGTAAATTCATTTTTCTTTCACACAGTTTATTATACTCCAATATTTCATTAAAAAAAACTGTAGGTTTAAAAACCTACAGCCAACCATTAAAATTTTGTCAAAAACAACTACTGCTCAAGCTGTTTTCCAAAGAAAGATGTTGCAGCTTGAACAAGCTTGTACTCTGAGTCACCCATAACAACATGGGATTGTGTTGAACACATAATCACGCTGCCGATTACACTTCCTTCAGAAAGTATAGGGCTTACTATCTGAGCAGTATACCTTGTTGTATCACCCTCAACAATTGGTATGCTACTCATATCATTTTCAGATTTTACCACAATAATAGAATTTTCTTCCATAACCCTTTCCAGTTCTTGGCTTAAAGGTTTATCCATATAATCCTTTTTAGAAGCACCTGCAACAGCTATTACTCTATCTCTATCAGTGATGATTATAATATGACCGCTTACTTGATGAAGAGTTTCAGCATATTCTTTAGCAAATGCCCCCATTTCGCCAATTGGAGAATATTTCTTTAATATTACCTCCCCTTCGTTATCAGTATATATTTCAAGCGGGTCACCTTCTCTGATTTTAAGAGTTCTTCTTATTTCTTTTGGGATTACAACCCTTCCTAAATCGTCAATTCTTCTAACAATTCCCGTTGCCTTCATATTGTTTCAACTCCTTTTTAAAATATTTCTATAATTAGTTTTAATAATTCCTTGTAGCCTTATTCTTTACTTTTCTTCGTCAACCTTTTTTATTAAATTTTCTAATTGTATTTTTCTAAATACCTGTTTTTTTAGCATATTATTCATAATTTGTTTTGGTAGTTTGTCTCTGTAGTGTTTTAAATACCCTTCTGTATAGAGGTAGTTTTTTACTAAGTTTCTGACTTCACTTTCTCTGTCATGTTCATTTAGTATTGCTTTCTGAATATTTTCTATTTGCTCTTCTCTTCGTCTTTGCTTTTGAATAACCTGTTGAATCTTTTCATATGGCAAAATTTCACCATATTCCTCAAGATGACGTTTGGTACGTGTATAATTCTCGATAAGATTTTTAAAATGAACAAATCTGCGCTTGTTGATATAAAAGTCATCTTTCATTTTTTCACCTTATTGATTGAGTTATTCTATATAGTATTTTTTGCAAATTAATATATTTTTAATCTAAAAAATGATTTTAAATCAAACTAAAATTGCTGTATAATAGAGTACAAACCAGCTTATATTGAGAAAGGGTGAAAAATGAAATTATGAAAAAAGTCTTGATGGGAAATGAAGCTGTAGCATATTCTCTTTTTATAAATGGTGTAAATGTTGTTGTTGGATATCCCGGCACACCCTCAACAGAGGTAATAGAAACGTTGAAAGATTTTCAGGATGAAGATTTTTATGTTGAATGGTCTACAAACGAAAAAGTAGCACTTGAAATAGCAGCAGGTGCAAGTCTTGCAGGTGCAAGAACTGTGGCTACTATGAAGCAGGTAGGGTTGAATGTTGCGGCAGACCCTCTTTTGTCGCTTTCAGTTGTAGGTGTAGAAGGAGGACTTATTGTATTTGTGGCAGATGACCCTGGACCTCATTCATCTCAGACAGAACAGGATACACGAAACTTTGCAAGATTTTGTAACTTGCCAGTTTTTGATCCTTCTTCTCCGAAAGAGGCATTTGAACTCATAAAACCTGCTTTTGAGATTTCAGAAAAATACAAGTTGCCTGTGCTTTTTCGGATGACAACACGAGTTTGTCATTCGAACCAGTCAATTGAGTTTGAATTCAAAAGAGAAAAGAGGAAGATTAAAGGGTTCGAGAAAAAGCCAGAGTGGGTTATTTTACCGGCACTTTCGTACATAAAACATATGGAACTTGAACAAAAACTTCAGGACATGAAAAAAGAGCTTTCTGCTTACAACAGAATTGAAGGCAGGGGAAAAATAGGGATTGTAACAGGTGGCGTTTCATATTTTTACGTCAAAGAAGCTATAAAAGGTTTTGAAGATTTATTTTCAATCTTAAAGATTACAGTTGCACATCCCTTAGATGAAGGATTTATATTAGAATTTGCAAAGGATAAAGAAATGCTAATATTCATCGAAGAGCTTGACCCTGTTTTGGAAGAAGAAGTAAAACTAATACTTTTTGAAAATGGCAGAATCATCTCTACATATGGAAAACGAAATGGTTATGTCCCGTTTGCAGGTGAACTTGATGTTGACAAGGTAAGAAGCATTTTTTACAAAATACTTACTGATGAAGGATTTTTGGTTAAAAATACATTTACGGATGGTCTGCAAATTCCAAAAAGGCAGGCACAACTTTGTGCTGGATGTCCTCACAGGAACTCGTTTTTGATTGTAAAATATGCAATGAAGGGTAAAGATGTGATTTTTACAGGAGATATTGGGTGTTACACGCTCGGATTTGCAAAGCCAATCTCAACGACTGATACCTGCCTTTGTATGGGAGCAAGCATCACACTGGCACAAGGTCTTAAAATTGCAGATAGATCAAAAAAGGTTATTGCTTTTATTGGAGATTCAACCTTTTTCCACAGCGGCATTACAGGTCTTGTAAATAGCTACTACAATAGGCACAATATAACCATATGCATTTTGGACAATCTGACAACTGGCATGACAGGGTTTCAACCTCATCCTGGAACTGGCAAGAAGATTTATGGGGAAGAAGGAAGGAAGGTAAGCATTGAAGGTATTGTAAAAGGAATAGGTGTTGAAAGAATTTTGGTTATTGACCCTTACTCAGATTTTACAGAAAATGTAGACAAAGTCAGAGAATTTTTGAAGGACGACGAACTTGGGGTGATAGTCTTTCGAAGAGAATGTGCTAACCTAAAATCAAGGGAAAGCTACTTTAAAATAAATCAGAATTGTTCTAATTGTAAAGTATGTTTACAAGTAACAGGTTGTCCAGCTTTAAATGAGGACGAAAATGGTAATATTTTCATAGATTCAACCTTATGCAATGGTTGTGGACTTTGCAAGAGTTTTTGTCGGTATTCAGCAATAGAGAAGGTGATAAAATATGATTAATATCATAATTGCCGGAACAGGTGGGCAGGGAAATATTCTTCTTTCAAGAGTGGTTTGTCAGCTTTTTATGAATAAAGGTTTTGATGTAAAATCAGCAGAGAATATTGGAATGAGCCAGCGGGGCGGCTCTGTTGTAAGTTATATAAGGGCAGGAGAAGATGTAGGGCCAATTATACCGGATGGGAAGGCTGATGTTTTAATTGGGCTTGAGTTGTGTGAAGCTGCAAGGAATGTTAGTAAAATTAATAAAGATTCTGTAGTTGTTTTGAATGATAGATTTATAAGACCCAAAAGTTCAGATTTAAAAAAGAGTCAAATAGTTAAATTTTTTGTAGAAAACTATCCAAAGTTGAGAATATTTAAAGTTCATGATATTGTTATTGAGCTGAATATACCAAAGGCAGAAAACATTGCAATGCTTGCTTTGGTATGCAAATATGGAATTTTACCTTTTTCTAAAGAAGAGATTCTGAAAGCATTAGAGCAGGTTTTAAGTTCTAGAATGTATGAAATAAATAAAATTTTGGTTGAAAATATTTACGAAAAGTATTAAAATCTTAATATATATATATTAGCAATCAAAATGAAGAGAAAAGAAGAGAGGAGAAGAGACTATGGAAAGTGTTGAGATGAGAGAAAGTGTAAATGAACTTTTTTTGAACCAGATCGAAAATGTTTTTAAAAATAGTCCATTTTATCAAAGAAAGTTCAGGGAAGCAGGGATAAGCCTTAATGATATAAATGATTTAGAAGATATTAAAAGACTTCCATTTACAACCAAAGAAGAATTGAGAGAGGCTTATCCGTTAGGGCTTATGGCTACAGATGAAAAGAAGATTGTAAGAATCCACTCTTCTTCAGGTACAACAGGAATGCCAGTAATTATTCCTTATACTCAAAAAGACGTTGATGACTGGAAGGAAATGATGAAAAGGTGTTATCAGTTTGCAGGTGTTACAGAGCTTGATAGAATTCAGATAACTCCTGGGTATGGGCTGTGGACAGCAGGTATTGGGTTTCAGCTTGGTGCAGAGTTTCTTGGTGCGATGACAATTCCTATGGGACCAGGGAATACAGAAAAACAGCTTCAAATGATGGTGGATTTAAAGTCAACAGTAATTGTTGCAACTTCATCTTATGCTCTTTTGCTTGCTGAAGAGGTAACCAGAAGAGGGTTAAAAGACAAGATACATTTGAGAGTTGGAATATTTGGATCTGAAAGATGGGGAGAAAAACAGCGAAAAACTATTGAGGAGTATCTGGGTATAGAGAGTTTTGATATTTATGGGCTAACAGAGATTTACGGACCGGGAATTGCGATAGATTGCAAAGAACATACAGGTCTTCATTATTTTGATGATTTTCTGTATTTTGAAATAATTGACCCTCAAACAGGCGAAAATGTACCTGATGGAGAGTTTGGTGAACTTGTCATTACTACCTTGAAAAAAGAAGGTGCTCCCCTTATAAGATACAGAACAAGGGATATTACACGAAAAATTCCAGGTGAATGTCCATGTGGTTCTAAGTATCCACGAATTGACAGAATTGTTGGCAGAACTGATGATATGGTAAAGGTCAAAGGTGTTAATATCTTCCCTGCTCAGATAGACACATTTTTGAAGGATATAAAGGGTGTTGGAAGTGAATATCAGGTAATTATAGAAAGGATTGATTACAGGGATAAACTTACATTAAAAGTTGAAGTTGAAGATGAATATTTTATTTCTGAGATGAAAGAGTTAATTTCTCATGAGTTTAAAAATAAGATAGGAGTATCACCTGAAGTTGTATTGTGTAGGATAGGTGAACTTCCTCGTAGTGAAAAGAAGACCAAACGTATATTTGATTTGAGAGGCTGAAGACAAAATGATAAAGAACCTTAAGACAAGTAGAGGAAAGCAGCTGCTTTCCTCTATTTTGCTTGTTGGAGTTGTTTACTTATTATCTCCAATCTCTGTTTCTTTTGACAAACTCAGTGCAAATAGATTGCTTACATGGCTTTTTGCGTTGCAGCTATTTATTTTCTTTGGTGTGGCAATTACTATTTCATTTGTACTGCGAGTACTGAGAGTAAAATATTCTCAAAAGGTTTGTTCGTTTATCTTTTCTCTTTGTTTAAACGATATGCTGATTCTGACGATGCTGTTTACAGCTGCACATATTGTATTTATGCTGACAATAGTAAATACAATAGGAACTTCATACAAGTGGGTAATAAAAGGTATAAACTTTGATATCATGCTTTCAGTAGCAGACCTAATTATAGTTATTGTTTACTTTTGGATATTATACCAAAATAGTTATCCTGCAAATTTTCTCAATGCGCTATTAAAAGCTTTGAAAAGGGCTGTACAAGAAAGCAATAAAGAAGAAATCAACGAAAAACTTTTAATTTTAAAACAGTTTCTTCAAAATTACCCTTATCGTTTTAATCAAAATCTGTTGGAACCTATACTTCTAAGTAACGAAACCATCAAAGTTTTATCAGAAATAAAGAATGAAAATAGCTATTTGAGAGAAATTGTTGATCTTCTTATTTCTTTGTACTTTCATCTTCTGAATTCCCATGAGCTAAAAAGTGCTTATAAGCTATTTGAAATAATCCTTGAGTATGGTAATATCAACCAGTTGAAAAGGAAGATAAGGTTTTTGACATATGTAGGGATAGAAAAAAGAAAAATATTCTATCTTATAAAATGTTTTGAAGGAGGAGGAAGAAGAGAAAACTCTTTTTATCCTAAGCTCAAAGTTTTCAAGAAATATTTGATTACAATTGGATTTTGCAGACCAAATAAGGAATGGTTCAAAAAGGTGATGTATAAACATAGCCCGCAAAAAGAAAATTAAGAATAAAATCCCTTTTCTTTGGAAAGGATAGTAAATATAAATTCCAAAGAAAGGGGTATTTTTATGGTTATAACCATTTTTATTAGAACGTTAATCTTATATGTGCTGGTTGTATTGGTTATGAGACTTATGGGAAAAAGACAGATGGGTGAACTTCAACCATTTGAACTTGTCATTACAATAATGATTTCTGAGCTTGCAGCTGTTCCAATGCAAAACACCGGTGTCCCTCTTATAAACGGTATCATTCCTATTTTAACCCTTTTATTTTTACAAACGTTAATTACATTTGGAAGTTTGAAATCTGATTTTATAAAAAGACTTGTATGTGGAAGCCCTACTATTTTGATAGCAAAAGGTAAAATTTTAGAAGATGCACTCAGAAAAACACAGTATAGCTTGAATGACCTTATGGAACAACTAAGAATAAAAGGATTTTTCAATATTCATGATATAGAGTATGCCATACTGGAAACCGATGGAGATATTTCGGTGATTCCAAAGTCGCAGAAAAGATATGTTACACCTGCTGATTTGGGAATACCAACAAAATATGAAGGAATTCCAGTAAGTGTTATAGTCGATGGCAAGGTAAAAGAAGAGTCTTTGAAATATGCCAATTTAACATTAGAACAGGTGCTTACCGAAATTAGAAAAAGAGGGATAGATAATATACAGGATGTTTTTCTTGCCTGCATTGATCCTGAGGGCAATTGGTTTGTTCAAAAAAAGGAGGAAAAAGGCAAGTGAAGGTATGGGTGACAGTGGTTTGCTTTGTTATCTTAATAGTTATGTTTACACTAATTTCAACCCTGCTAATATTAGGTGCTACTAATAAGATTGAAAATGACCTGTCTGGCTTGTATGAAAATGTTGTTAAAAACAATTACAATCTTGCAAGGTCAAACTACTTGGATATTGTGAAGAAATGGAATGAATACAAAAAAAGTTGGGCTATGTTGATTGAACATCAAGAAATAGACAAGATAGATGAAGAGCTCACGAAAATAAAAGAATATCTCTTCGAACAAGATAAAACTCTTTTGCTTAGCGAAATAAGTCTTCTTAAATTTTATATTAGTCATGTCAGAGAGATGATTTTACTCAAGATTGAAAATATTTTTTAAAAAATTTTTAATACAAATGTGCGTTTGAGTGGTATATAATATATAAGAAATGTTTTTTGAATGGAGGGGAGAGCCATGAAAAGGTACGCTTTAGTTATGGGCTACTCCTTTGAGGAATATGACATTGAAAATGGTAACGCGGGTTTTGCTTACTTTTTCGTAGAAGACTTAAAAGAGCTTGAAAAAGACAAATTTACTAATATTCCCTACAAAGATTATAATGAGTTTGCAATAAAATTTAAAGAGGCAGCTTTAGCAGAAAAGTTGGATGCTTATTTGATAGATAATATTATTGAAGCATGTGTGGATATTTCCCGGATAATATATCCGTCGGATAGATTCTTCTCTGTCATTACCTATAATGTTTCAGAAGGGTTTAAAGAGCTGATGTACGAAACTAAAGCTAACGAGTTTAAGATTATATATGATCGAAAATCAAACTCTGTCGAAATAAGAGGAGAAGGTGTTCTGCGTGACCCAGTAGTTGTAAAAGAATACGATATTGTTGATGCTGTTGATGAGTTCTTGTTTGAGTACAGAAAAGAGAATGTGAAGCAGTTTATGCTCAGCCTTAAGAAGATGTATAAAGACAAGTACGGTGAGGATCTGAGGATGAATGTTGTGGGTAACAAACTTTTGATTTCAATTGGGAAAGACACGTTTGAATTTGACGATAGCAGGCTGGATGTGGTTTATAACTTTATTATGAGCAGAAAATAAGGAGGAAAAATATGGACTCAAAAACTATTGAGTCAGCCTTGGGTTTTAAAAACTGGGCTGTGGTTGGTGCAACACCAAACAAGAAAAAATATGGATACATGGTCTTCAAAAAACTTAAAGAGAAAGGTTACAATGTGTTTGCTGTAAATCCTTTGTACGATGAGATTGAGAATAACAAGGTATACAAAACGCTGTTGGATTTAGAATGGAAAGTAGATTGTGTGAGTATGATTATTGCACCAGAAAGAGGAAAGAAGTATATTGAACAAGCAGCCATAGTAGGAGCAAAGTATGTTTGGTTTCAGCCAGGAGCTGAAAGCAATGAGCTTATTGAGCTATGTAAGAAGAATAGTATAATTCCAATTTACAACGCATGTGTTTTGGTTGCGTTAAACCACAAAAAATAACTTTTAAAAGATTTACCGCCATCTGTATTTAAAAAGTTGAGTAAGATGGCGGTTTTTGTTTTTACTGGAAAGGTTTTTAAAATTTATTCCAGCTCAATATAAAGCACATTTTTTTATTTCGGTAGCTGTAGTGTAGCTGTAGTAGCTGTAAAAAATTTTAGCTGTGTTTGTAGTCATTTATTCCTAATTTTTCTTTTAATGCTTCTTGGAGCACTTGAGAAAAATTAATGTTATGTTTTTCGGCTAATATATTAAGCCACTGTGGAATTGTTAAAGTCTTTTTTACTGCCTTGTTGTCCATCTCATGCCGAATAAGAGGCATCCAAACTTCAATCAGCATTGGCATTTGATTTTTTTCAAGTCTAAGTTGATTTACAGCTGTTGGTTCAGGGATGGGTTCATTGTCTTTTTCCATGCTCCAGAGATAAAGACCTAATACCTCCTTTGCATTTTTAACTGCTTCATCCAATGTATCAGCACACGAAATACAACCGGGCAGGTCTGGAAATTCGATTGTTATTCCGTCATCGTCAAAAGTAAAAATGGCTGGAAAAACATATCTGTCTTTCTTCATCTTTTTTTCACTCCTCAATATTATCAATTTGGATTCCAGCTTGCTTTAAAATACTTTTTATCGTTCTTTTAGGCAAGTTTTTCTTGGGATGAGGTACAGTAACTTTTCCTTTTTTGGTTGGATGCTTAAACTGATAATGGTCACCTCTGACAGCTTCTAAATACCATCCATCAGCTATAAGTATTTTAATAACTTCTCGTGAAGAATAAGCTTTCATTTAACACATCCTTTCACTTCTATATTAATACGTGTTTTAACACGTGTCAATATAAAAATTAGTTTGTTTCTCGAATAGGTGTAAAGATATTTACCACAGCGAAAAAATGTGCGAAAATAGTGAGGAGAAACTCATAAAAAGAATTGAGGCTGCCTCCCTCCTGACATGAATATAATAAAAAAGTGTAATATTCCATTCAAAAGAAACATCAAAAAACTACCAGGATGGGAGGGCAGCCTACTATGAATATTATACCATATCATGAACTCAGAAAAATATCTCCTGAAAAGGCCAGAGAATTAATTCGAAAAGTATTTGAGGCAAATAACAAAAACGTATCAAAAACTGCTAAAATATTAGGTGTATCAAGGCATACTGTAAGAAGAGCAGTATATGGTCCTGTTGAGGATAAGTCTAAAAAGCCTAAAACTTGCCCTAAAAAACTTTCTTCTGAGTTTGAAAATCTCATTATCCAAGAGGCTAAAAAAACAGAATTCAGATACAGACGTCTTTCTCTTTGTTTATTCAGAAAATATGGCGTTAAAATAAGTGAAAGCACGATAAAATCTATTCTCGAAAGAAATAGTGTGCCAAGAAAGACAAGAAAGACGAAAAAGGGAGAAAGAAGTCTTTACGATTATGAGTCTCTCATCCCATTTTCTGAATTTCAGCTTGATACGAAACATCTTTTAGACAAAGACAGCCTCCCAAAAGAAGTATACGAGCATGTGATAAAATACAATCTACCGTGTTATGAGTGGAACATGATAGATGTTGCTACAAGGACAAGATTTACAGCTTATTCATATGAGCTTTCATCTACTTTTGGTTTTATGTTCATAACATTAGTAGTTTTATGGCTTAGGACACATAATGTAAGAAACCCAATAAGGATAAGATTAGATAATGGAGCAGAGTTTTGTGGTGGGAGCGAAAAAAAGCTAAAGGAGTGGAATGAGATGTTTTCTATTTTGGGTGTAGAACTAAATCCTATCCCACCAAAAGCAAAACACTTGATGGGGGTAATTGAAAATTCACCAAAGAAGCAGATGATGAATATTTTTTAATGATTCACGCTGAGAGATGTAAAAACAAAGATGACTTTATTCAACGAGCTCAGAGATGGCAAGATACGTGGAACTTTTTTAGACCTCATAGTGGTAAGGGAATGAATGGGAGGACATCATTTGAAAAATTCATAGATTCAAAATCTCTGGTCTCCTCCCATGTATTTCAATTTCCTACTTTACTTCTTGAAGACTTATTAAAGAAATTGGGGACTTTTTATTCTCTGTTCTGTAATAAATTGGGTGGTAAATATGTCTTCACCACGTGCCAGATTTACCATCTATTATATCAAACTAAATGCACATGCCAACAAATAGTTTTAAGTTTTATATACAAATTCATTTAGTTTAACATTGTTAATTATTTAAGTTTGATTCTGGTGTAAAAAGTCTTTTTTCTTTATGAAAAAGTATAAATATAAAACAGGATTGAATAAATAAACATAAAAATATATGTAGTACAAATTTTTATAGAATTATGTTAAAATCAAAGGAGCAAAAATTACAACAAATGGGGTGTTGCACTTGTTTAGAGAAAATAACAACCATCTCCAACAATCATTATTTGAAAGTGTTAACTTCATGGATTCAAGGATAAAGGCTAAACTTGAAAAATCATGGGCA